>SAMEA3387474__coassemble_913_pt1 | contig 196358 bp, 148 predicted proteins | sample SAMEA3387474__metabat2_low_PE_017 | metagenome-assembled genome bin SAMEA3387474 (sample SAMEA3387474) | Felis catus | biome: Faeces | place: United Kingdom | collected 2012 | reverse complement strand
GCTCTATGGCATCGAGTTCGACCATGAGATTTACGCTTTGGCGTGCGCGAACATGCTGATTCATAAGGATGGCAAGACGAATCTTGAGCAGATGGATACTCGCTCGGAGGCGGCCTGCGAGTGGATGCGGTCCAAGCCGATTACGAAGGTGCTGATGAACCCGCCATACGAGAACAAGTATGGCTGCATGACCATCGTCGAGAACGTGCTGGACAGCGTTCCCGCGCATACCCAGTGCGCGTTCATCCTGCCGGACAAGAAGCTGGAGAAGGCATCGAAGGCGCAGATGAAGCGCATTCTGAAGAACCACCGCCTGCGCAAGGTCATCAAGTTGCCGGAGGACCTGTTCTTCGGCGTGGGCGTGACTACGAGCATCTTTGTGTTCGAGGCTGGCGTAGCACAGGATGGCAAGGAGTTTTTCGCTTGCTACATGGAGTCCGACGGCCTGGCGACGGTCAAGAACAAGGGACGCCATGACGTCTACGGCAAGTGGGCGGCTATCGAGGCGCATTGGGTCGATGTGGTTGAGAAGCAGTCCGGCGACGATACGTGCCAGTGGGTGAACCCCGCCGAGCACCTGTCCTATCAGGTGCCGCAGAAGCCGTTCGAGATATTCGAGGAGGATTTTCGTAAGACGGCGATGGACTATCTGATGTTCCAGCAAGGAATCGACGCAAAGGAGTTCGGCGAGAAACTGTTGGATACGACGATGTATTCGGGCCGTGTAAGCGCCGATGACGAGTCCGTGACTTTGACTATGCGGAAAGGCGGTGACATTGATGGCAAGGATTGATACTTGTGCGTGGAAGCCGTTTATTGTCGGTGACCTGTTCGACATTCATCCAACAAAGGCATACAAAATGATAAACGCCCAATTAATGGATGATGGGGATTATCCGGTTGTAGTTAATTCAAGCTATAACAATGGCATCGGCGGTTATTCCACGCAAAACGCCACCGAGAAAGGCGGAATAGTCACATTCAGCGACACCACAACAGCAGATGCGATTTTTTATCAGCCTTACGATTTTGTTGGGTATCCGCATGTACAGGGGATGTATCCAACAGGCGAATATGCGGCAAAGTGGGAGGAGAATCGACTGCTATTCTTTGTGGTCGCGTTTAAGAAGGCGGCGGTTCTTCGCGGCTTTGACTATGGCTACAAATTTACGCGTGAAATAGCTTCCGCCATGAAGGTGCCGCTTCCCGTCGACTCGTCCGGTGAACCTGATTGGGCGTACATGGATGAGTACATGTCGGCGGTCATGAGAGAGTCTGAGGCAAGCCTTGAGAGTCTGAGACAGGCCGATGGAGAAAAGCATGCGTTGAGTGTATCCAGATGGCAGGAGTTCATCATCGGGGACTTGTTCGAAAAGCTCCAGCTTGATGTCAAGAAAGAGGACTTCAACAAGACGTTCGATGTTTCTGAGGAACGTACAGAGGAGTTCAATCTTCCCCTTGTGAACGCCAAACATGGCAACAACGGCATCATGTATTACGGGCGCGAGGCCGATTTTGAAACCGCTGAGATGACGATTGATATTGTGCAGAACGGTGCTATCGCAACAGGCGATGTGTATGCGCAACCGCAGAGAACGGGTGTGTTATGGGATGCCTATCTGGTGAAGCCGAAAGCTGAGATTGATTCTGCATTCACGTTGATGTTTCTTGCAACTGTGCTCGAAAAGGCAATCAAGGACAAGTTTAGCTATGACGATAAGTGTGTATGGGACAAAGCGAAGCTGTTGACTGTGACATTGCCGTGCACCAGTGATGACGAGCCTGATTGGGCGTATATGGACGACTACATGCGGACGGTGATGGAACGCACTAAGTCTGATTTGCTCGCCATGCAGTCAATCAGCTAAATGTCGGATAGCCCGCCGTTCCATCTGGGCGGCGGGCTTATTTCCAAAGGAGTGAACCATGAAAACCCATAAGCAGAAATTACAGGGGGTGGTAAACCTATGGCACGCAAGAAGAAATTCGCGCCGAACGACAACAACCTTGCGATAGCGTACTATCGCTTCTCGTCCCACTCGCAAAACGACGCGAGCATCGACCAGCAGCGCGAGCTTGCCCACGAATGGGCGGACGCGCACGGCTTCAAAATCGTGCAGGAGTATGAGGACGCGGCAATATCCGGCACCACGGACGCACGACCGGGGTTCCAGCAGATGCTGTCGGAAGTCGCAAAAATCCGTCCCCATACCCTCATCATGTGGAAGACCGACCGCCTGGGGCGCGACAAATACGTTCTGGCGATGGCGAAGAAGAAAATCCGCGACGCGGGATGCGAGATTCACCTGCTCGCCGAGCACATCCCGACGGAGGGACCCGAAGGCGTCCTCATCGAGGGGCTGATGGAGGCCATGGCGGAGTATTACAGCCGCCAGCTGTCGCAGAACATCCAGCGCGGCATGGACTACAACGCGCAGCACGCCCTGTACAACGGCCACAAGCTGTTCGGCTACGACGTGGACAGGTCCACGAAGAAGTACATCCCCGACCCGAACACGGCGCCGTTCGTACAGTGGGCGTTTACGGAATACGCATCGGGCAAGCCGCTGAAGACCATTGCCGAGGAGATGAACGCGCAGGGCCTGCGCACGCCGAGGAACGCGAAGTTCAGCGTGAACATGCTGAACAAGATGCTCAAGAACCGCGCCTACATCGGCGAGTACCACCACGGCGACATCACGGTCGCCGGCGGAATGCCCGTCCTCGTCGATAAGGCGACCTTCGATAGGGCGCAAAGGCGGTTCGCCGAGAACAAGCGCAAGGGTTCCCAGCGGGCGCACGGCATGGACGGCGGCGACGCCCCGCGCTATTGGCTCACGGGCAAGCTCTATTGCGGCGAGTGCGGGAGCACCATGCAGGGCGTGTCCGGTACGAGCAAGACCGGACGGAAGTATTACTACTACTATTGCTCCGCCCAGCGCAGGAAGGAGTGCCACCTGCACAAGGCCCGCAAGCGGGACTTGGAGGACATGGTGCTGTTCGCCCTGCACAACATCGTCGACGACGAGGAGAACGTGACGGCGCTCGCCCTGGACGCGGCGGAGTATTACGAGAAGAACCACAACGACACCGCGTATCTCGAAGCGCTGGAGGCGAAGCGCAGGGAAGTGGAGAAAAGCCTTGCGAACCTCGTGAAGGTCATCGAGAAGGGCGTGGTCAGCGATACGGTGACGGAACGTCTCACACAGCTCGAAGAGCAAAAGAGCGCCCTGAACGATGCCATAGAGACGGAAAACGTCCGCGTGTCGCTGTGCGAGGACAAGCACAGCATTCAGGCGTACTTCGACAAGTTCCTGCATGCTGACGTGAACGACCCGGAGATTCGAGACCAAGTTTTCGAGTATTTCGTGGACAAGGTCTATCTGTACGATGATAAGCTCGTCGTGAGCATGTGGTTCTCTGAGGACGACAAGCAGGAAATCACGTGGCGGGACTGGTTCTCGCTGGATGAGTATTGGACCGACGAATCCCCTTTTGTTAAAGGGGGAAGCGTTGAGTTCGACTGCTTCCCCCTCAGCTCCACCAACGGAAACATGGTCGAACTACCGTCTACCTGCGGTAGTTCGACCATTTTTTTGACCGCTCTCTACGCTAGGCTCTTCCTCAACAGCTCGTTGAACAGCTTGGGGTTGCCCGTGCCACGGCTCGCCTTCATGCACTGCCCCACCAAAAAGCCGATGACCTTCTGGTTGCCGTCGCGGTACTGCTGCGCCTGCTCGGCACACGCCGCCAGCACGTCATCGACGATCGGCTGCAGGGCGGCCGTGTCGCTCACCTGGCGCATCCCACGCTCGTCCACGATCTTCTCGGGGTCCTCGCCCGTCTGAGCCATGGCCTCGAACACCTCGTGAGCCTGATTGCTCGAGATGGCATCGTCCGCAAGCAGCTTGGCCAGCGAGGTCACCTGCGCCGGCGCGATGCCCGAGGCCGCAAGATCGCAGCCCGCCGCCTTGAGATACGCCGTCAGCTCGTTGACCAAGAGGTTCGCCACCGTCTGCGCCGCCTTGCCGGAAAGTCCATCGGCCGCACGCTCAAAGAACAGCGCCGTCGCCGGTTCGCCCGCCAGCTGCTCGGCATCCGCGCGCTTGATGCCGTATTCCCGCTCAAAGCGGTCGCGCTTGGCATCGGGCAGCTCCGGCAGCTCAGAGGCGCAATGGGCCACAAACTCCTCGGACAGGTCGAACGGCGCCAGATCGGGGTCGGGGAACAGACGGTAGTCATCGGCCGTCTCCTTGGTGCGCATCACCACCGTGCGCTTGCGCGATGGCTCCCAATGGCGCGTCTCCTGGTACACGCGCTCGCCGGCCTCGAGCACCTCGGCCTGACGGCAGATCTCGTAGGCCAACCCATCGTGCAGACTCTTAAACGAATTGAGGTTCTTGAGCTCGGTCTTGGTGCCGAACTCGGCGGTGCCGCGTCGGCGCAAGCTCACGTTGCCGTCGCAGCGCATCGAGCCCTTCTCCATGGAGCAGTCGGAGATGCCGATGGTGATGAAGATGCGGCGGAGCTTCTCCATGAACAGGCGCGCCTCCTCGGGCGTGCGCAGATCGGGACGCGTGACCAGCTCGATCAGGGGTGTGCCGCAGCGGTTGTAGTCGATAAGGCTCTCGGTAGCCGAGGCGATGCGGCCCTCCTCGCCGCCCACATGCACGAGCTTGGCGGCATCCTCCTCCATATGGATGCGCTGGATGCGGATGGGCGCCGTATAGGAACCGTCCTCGTGGCGCTCGGGCAGCACGGGGCCATCGATCTCGTCACATGACGGCTCGAACGCGCACGCGGGGCGCTCGGTTGCGCCGCGGCCACCCACCTCCAAATCGAGATGGCCGTCCATGCAGAACGCCACCGGGCCCTGCGTGGTCTGGAAGTTCTTTGCCATATCCGGATAGAAGTAGTGCTTGCGGTAAAAGTTGGCACGGCGCTCGATGCGGCAATTGGTGGCGAGCCCCGCCTTCACGATGCTCTCGATCGCACGCTCGTTGGGCACGGGCAGCGCACCGGGCATGCCCAAACACACCGGGCACACGTTGGTGTTGGGCGCGTCGTCGTGACTGAGCCTGCAACCGCAGAACATCTTGGTCTCGAGCGTGGTGAGCTCGGTGTGGACCTCCAGGCCGATCACGGCCTCCCAATCCTTCAGGACCTCGCTGAGCTCCTTCATGCGAGCTCACCTCCCTTCCCGGCACAGGCCGGGGCAACGGCGGAACAGGACGCGGCATGGGTGGGACCCGCTGCGTCCTCGGCATGCAGGCGCTCGAGCGCGGCCGCCACGCCTAGCAGCTCCCGGTCGCCAAACGAGGGCCCCACGAGCTGCGCCGCGACCGGCAGCCCGGAGGCTTCGCCCAGCCCGAGCGGAACGGTGACGCCGCAGTTGCCCACGATGTTGAGCGAAATGGTGTACAGGTCGGACAGGTACATCTGACGCGGGGTCTCCAGCTCGCCGAACCGCGGCGCCGCCGTGGGGCTCACCGGCATGAGGACGGCATCGACCCGGGCGAAAGCCGCAGCGTAGTCCTGCGTGATGAGCGTGCGGGCCTTTTGCGCCGCACGGTAGTAGCGATCGTAGATGCCCGAACTCAACAGGTAGGCGCCGAGCAGCTGGCGACGCTTGGCCTCGGCACCGAAGCCGTGGGCTCGCGAGGCGGCCGTCTGCTGCGCCAGCGTGGCGCATCCCGGCTCCTGGTAGCCATAGCGCACGCCGTCAAAACGTGCTAAGTTGGAGAACGCCTCGGCCGGGCCGATCACGTAATATGCCGAGATGGCCGCATCGAGATGCGGCAGCTCGATATCGACCAGCTCCGCACCGGCGCCCGCGAGCAGCGCGGCGGCACGCTCGACAGCGCGCTTGACCTCGGGCGCAAGCCCTTCGGCATCCATGAACGCACTGACCACGCCGATGCGTTTGCCAGCCAAGCTCTCGGACCCAGCACGGGCGGCATCCGCCCACGAGCGGCCGGCGTCGGCGAGCGCCCTATTGGTGCTGTCGCGCGGGTCGCGCCCGCCTGCCGTAAGCGCGTCCATGGCAAGCGCCACATCGACCACGCTGCGGCCGAACGGGCCGACCTGGTCCAAAGACGAGCCAAAGGCCACCACGCCATACCGGGAAACCGCCCCGTAGCTGGGCTTGAAGCCGACCACACCGCACAGGGCCGCAGGCTGGCGAATCGAGCCGCCCGTATCGGAGCCCAGCGCCAACGAGGCCTCGCCTGCAGCAACCGCGGCCGCCGAACCGCCCGAGGAACCACCCGGAACGCGCTCGAAATCCCACGGATTGGCCGTGTGCGCAAACGCCGAGCTCTCGGTTGTCGAGCCGAATGCGAACTCGTCCATATTCGTCTTGCCCATCGGCACGCAGCCCGCGGCGAGCATACGCTTTACCGCAGTTGCCGTGTACGGTGACTCGAAGTGCTCGAGCATGCGCGAGGCGCAGGTGGTGCGCGTGCCCACGAGGTTCATGTTGTCCTTGATGGCCAGCGGCACACCGGCCAGCGGCGGCAGCGTCTCGCCGGCGGCACGCGCGGCATCGACGCGGGCCGCGGCATCGAGCGCCAGCTCGGGAGTCACCTGCAAAAACGCGTGCACATCGCCGTCACGGCGCCCGATCGCGTCAAGCGCCGCACGGGCGACCTCCACCGCGGAGAACTCACCGGCCGCCACAGCGGCGGCAATTTGGGACGCGCCCAGCATATCCAAAGTTGCGGCCATCAGCGCTCCCCCTCGCCCAAAATCGACGGGACGCGGAACTGGCGGTCGCGCGAGGAGCCGGCATTTGCCAGCGCACCATCGATCGCAAGCCCACATGCGGGCTGGGGCGTATCGCCGCGCATCACGTTCACGGGATTGCCGGCGGGATAGTATGTAGGCTCCACATCCGCCTCGGCATATTTCAAGATCGGCTCGAGCATATCCACCGCATCGCTCAGATAGGCCGTCATATCGGCCAGTTCGGCGTCGGTCAGCGCGATGCACGCATAGTCCGCAAGCGCACGCACTTCATCGTTGGTCAGCGCCATGGCACTCCCTTCCACGTTCTACCGATTCTATTGTCGTCCAACTCATGGGGCACGGCACACGTGAAATGCAGATGACGTATTTCGCAACGTCCATCGCGGTTCCGCCCAGATCTTAAGGGAGATGCCCGGGCACCGACCCGTAGAACAGAAAGGGATGGCATGCGGAAAACATGCCATCCCCATCAACGCGCCATGACGCTCCTACCGGCGCGCAACCGATACGACGGGAGCGCCGGCGGCGACAGACGAACCGCTCTCGACAGACATGTCGACGGACGCGAACTCAGCCGTATTGGAGACCGCGAGGATCACGCAGTCCTTGTAGCCCGCCTCGGCGATAACCGCGCGGTCGGCCGTCAGCAGGGGCTGACCGGCCACGACGCGATCGCCCTGGACGGCATGGGCGGTAAAGCCCTTGCCCTGTAGGTTGACGGTATCGACGCCCACATGCACCAGCACCTCGATGCCGCTATCCGACTTGATGCCCATGGCGTGGCCCATCGTCACGGTCACGGTTCCATCCACCGGGGCATACACCACGTCCTCCTCGGGCCAAACGGCGCAGCCGCCACCCAGGACCTCGCCGCTGAACACCGGGTCGGGGACCTCGGACATGGCGATGACCTTGCCGGAAACCGGGGCGCACAGGACATCGACGCCGGACTGGGCATCGATGGACGCCGGAACGGCGGGCGCCTGAGGCTCGGCGGTCTTTTTCTTAAACATATCGAACAGACCCATAAGGTCCTCCTTACCCGTTGCCTTGAGGGCTTGCGCCCCGTATTCGTATCGAGATTATATCTTTCGCAGCTTTGCCGATAGGAGGCAAATGATGAGCGGCTTTTCTTGGGCAGCGTCACGCCGTAGATGGAGGGCTCGGTGGTGCCGACCATGGCTGGGAAGCACAGGGCCGCGCCGATGGCCGCGCCAACGCACTCGTTCATTTTGAACTTGCGTGCGGCGGTGATGCCCCGGAAGATAGACAGGAAGTAAACCACGCCGTCGGCAAAGGAGCACAGCACGGTATAGGTGCCGGAATCCTTGGTGAGCCAACCGAAGAACGCACACGGCGACAGCAGGCCCTTGGTCATACCGGCCGCAGCGGGCGCCGCCAGCACCTGTTGCAGGATGCCCGAGACCAAGTCGATGGCAATGCTGGGCGGGGGCTCTTTCTTGCCGGCACCGGCTCGCCGCCCCCCCGACAGAGGCGCCGGCCCCAACGACCTCCCCCGCAAACTTATTCGATTGATACTGTTTTTTCATTTCGCGAGGCCATGCGCCGGCGGCGCCAATCGCGCATCCCCTCCGCTGCGCACAGGACGCGGTCGACGGACAGGTCCTTGATGACATCGATCACCACCGACGATATCGTAACGGTCACCAGAGAGTACGCTATCTTGGCAAAGGGGATGTAGGTGAGCGACAGCGCGAGGACCGTGAGGTCGGTGAACAGGTAGCACCGCCCCACGCGCCACCCGCTCACACGCGAGATGGTGAGCGCCAGGGCATCATCGCCGCCGGCAGACGAGCCCTGGCGAATCACGATGCCGGTGCCCACACCTACGAACAGCGCACCGAGCACCGCCGCGAGCAACGGATTTCCCGACAGGTCGGGCAACATGTACGGCAGGCTCTCCCACAGACGATAGAAGCCCGATACGCTCACCGTAGCCACAAGCGACCAACCCAGGAAGCCGCCGCCCAGCACTTTGAGCGCTATGAGGTATGAAATGCCATCGAGGACCGGCGTGACGACCGAGGGTGGAATATGGAGCCAGTGGTCGCAGAACAGCACCAGGCCGATGATGCCGCCCTCGGTGATACCCGTCACCTCATGGATGTTGTGCACGCCAAACGTAAAGATACCGGCGCCCAGCAGGATCAGCAGCACGCGACGGACCACGCTGTGCCATCTGGATCCGATGGCATCATCCCCTGTCGACGGTTCGATGTTGCTATCTCCTGTGCCCGTACGCGGCATAGATATCACGTCTCCCCTTGACTCGTATGTTCTGTTGATACCCATAAACCGATTACTTAGCGCGGGGCGCACGGTAGAATGGTCACATTCGAACAGACAGGAGAACCCATGGCACGCACCATCGCCATCATCGGCGCACTCGAAAAGGAAGTAGCCCGCATCCACGATGCGCTCGCCGACCATACCGTCACGCACGAGGCGGGACTCGAAGTCGCGCACGGCTCGCTGGGCGATCTCGATGTGGTAGCCACCGTCGCCGGCATGGGCACCGTCAATGCGGCCGCAGCCGCCCAGCACCTTATCAGCAGCTATCATCCCGAGGCGATCGTCTTTTCAGGCATCGCTGGCGGGCTCAACCCCGCACTGCATATCGGCGACGTGGTGGTGGGCGGGCGCCTGCGCTACCTCGATACCGACACCGCCCTCGTAGCCGAGTCGGCACCGGGGCTGGAGGAATTCGCCAGCAGCCCCGCGCTCATCGAGGCGGCCGCGAACGCCCTGTCCGCGCACGGCTTCATCGATGCGGCCTCGAGCGAGGCGGACGGAACCGGCGCGCAGTTCCTGCTGGGAACGATCGCCACAGGCGATCGGTTCATCACCGGAGCCGACAAGGATACCGTGGTAAAGGCGACCCACGCCGACTGCGTCGAGATGGAGGGCGCCGCCGTTGCGCACGTTGCCGCCAAGAACGGGACCCCCTGTCTGGTGCTGCGCGCCATCTCCGATAACTGCGACGAATCGTACGTCGACCTCTCCCATCGCTCATTCGATTTGGAGGAGTACGCGCGCACGGCAAGCGAACTGGTGTTGAGCATCCTTCGCGCGCTCTAGCGGGCGGCGCTCGACACCCATCCCGCATTCCAGCTCGTCCCCAGCTCAAGGAGGCAACCATGGCCGAGGCCATCAACTACAACAAGGTCCATTTCGTCGCAAGCTACGGCAAGGCGTCCCAGGTCCCTGAATCCACGTGCCCCGAGGTCAGCTTCGTGGGCCGCTCTAACGTTGGCAAATCCTCGATCATGAACAAGCTGTTCAACCGTCGAGGCCTGGTCAAGGTATCGAGCACACCCGGCAAGACCGCCAACATCAACTTCTTCGAAGCCGATGATGTCCATTTCATCGACCTGCCCGGCTACGGCTTCGCGCAGCGCAGCAAGGGCGAGCGCCAGCGCTGGGGCTCCCTCATCTGGGATTTCTTCGACTCCGAGCGCAGCTTCAACCTGGTGGTATCGCTGGTCGACATTCGCCATGACCCCAGCAAGCTCGACTATCAGATGATCGATTTCCTCCGCGAGGGCGGCTACCCGTTCATCGTCTGCCTCACCAAAGCCGATAAACTGAGCAAGTCCAAACAGGCGCGCCAAGCCGCCGCCATCCGCAAGCTGCTCGACCTCTCCCCCGATCAGATGATTGTCACCTCGTCCGAAACAGGCCTGGGCATCGACAAGCTCAAGCAGGTCATCGTCGACTGCTGCCTGGGCGACGACGAGGACGACGGGGGCACGGACGAGGGGGCTTCCGAGTAGGCACTGCGGCGGCAACGGCCGGTTGCATCCCCGTCCGCATTCGGCCTACTCCGCCAGCTCCTCCACCTCGTGCTCGAGCTTATGTGCCTCGCGGCCATATGCGATCCAATAGCCCACGACCACGATCAGCACGCCGCCCACGATGTTCCCGAGCGTGGCCGCCGACAGGTTGTAGAGCATGCCGTTCACCGTGAGCGCATCGGCCCCGGCGACGGCCGTACCGAAACCGGCGGCCTTCGCGGCCAGGCCCATGGGCAGGAAGAACATGTTGGCGACGCAGTGCTCAAAGCCCATCACCACGAAGGCGGACACCGGGAGTATCACACCGATGACCTTATCGACCGTGGTGCGTGCACCGAAGCCGATCCACACGGCCAGGCACACGAGCATGTTGCACAGCACGCCCTTGCAGAACAGGGTCCCCCATGCCGGTGCGATCTTACCCACGGCGAGGGCGACCATGGTGTCGCCCACGGAGCCGCCGTTGAGCCCCTGAAGGTTGGAGCCGAACACCAGCGCGACCATCAGAAGGGCGCCGGCGAAATTACCGAGCCATACCATCGCCCAGTTGTAGACGATGCCGCGCCACCCGATCTTGCCCGATGCCTTGCCCAGCACCATGAGCGCGTTACCCGTGAACAGCTCGGCGCCGCACAGCAGTACCAGCTCCAATCCCAGGCAAAATACCAGGCCGCCCAGCAGCCGCTGGACGGCGAACCCAAGGCTCGCGTCCCCCATCACAACCGTGAAGAACGCGGCGCCCAAAGCCACGAACGCCCCCGCGAACATGGCCAGGACGAACAGCTTGAGCTTGGGCATGGTCGCCTTGCCGATCGCCGCCGACTCGACCTTCGACTCAATCTGGGCGGGCGTCAACGCATCGGGAGCGACATGATGGTGGGGTGCGGGGGCGTTGTTCGACATACATTCCTTCCGTGCAAGTTGTTCAAACCTCAGGAATTGTACTCGAAATCAGGCCCCGACATCGCCCTTATGCCGGAAGCTCGCCCGTTTCCAGGATATGCTCGAGCGCGGCCTCGTCGAGCACGGGCACGCCCAGGCTCTCGGCCTTGGTGAGCTTCGACCCGGCCTTGGGCCCTGCCACCAGATAGCTCGTCTTCTTGGATACCGAACCCGTCACCTTGGCCCCCAGCATCTTGAGGGCCTCGCCCGCCTCATCGCGCGTACGCTTGACAAGCGTGCCCGTCAGGACGAACGTCAAGCCCGCCAGCGGCTTCGCCTCGGCAAGCTCGACCGAAACGCCGGTCTCGGAGGCCGCTTGGGCCCGCGCCGCGCCCAAGTCCTCCTCGAACGTAAAGCCGGCCTCGCGCAGGCGCTGCAGCACCTCGAGGTTCTCGGGCACACCCAGGAACTCCTTGACCGATGCGGCGATCTTGAGGCCGATACCATCGATCTGGGCGATGTCCTCCTCGCCAGCGGCAACCAAGCGGTCGATGGTGAGGAAGTGCTGCGCCAGTACCTCGCCCACGCTCTTGCCGACATGGCGGATGCCCAGGGCGAACAGTACGCGCGAAAGCGGCTGGGACTTCGATTTCGCGAGCTCCTCAACCACTTTGCTCGCAATGGTCATGCCCACGGGGATGGAATCGCCCGCACGCACGCCCTTCTTCTTGTCGTCCTTAAGGTAGGTGCGACCGGTATCGAGTCCGGCGATATCTTCGACGCCCAATCGGTAGAAGTCCGCAACATCGTGAAGCAGACCGGCTTCGATCATCTTGTCCACGAGCTCATCGCCCAGGCCGTCCACGTCCATGCACCCGCGGCTCACCCAGTGCAGCAAACGCTCCTTGAGCTGGGCCGGGCAATCGAGGGACACGCAGCGGTACGCAACCTCGCCCTCCTCGTGCACCACCGGGCTGCCGCATGCCGGGCACGTTGCGGGCATATCCCACTCGGCGGCATCCTCCGGGCGCTTGCTCAAAACGGGCCCCACGACCTCGGGGATAACGTCGCCCGCCTTATGCACGATGATCGTGTCGCCGGGACGCACGTTTTTGCGGCGGATCTCATCGAGGTTGTGCAGCGTGGCGCGCGCGATCGTCGAACCGGCCACCGTGACGGGATCGAACTCGGCCACCGGGGTCAGCACGCCCGTGCGACCGACCTGAATGCGGATCTCACGCAGGATGGTCTGCTTTTCCTCGGGCGGGAACTTGAACGCGATGGCCCAGCGCGGGGCGCGGGCCGTGAAGCCGAGGTCGAGCTGCTGGTCGAAGGCATCGACCTTTACCACCACGCCGTCGATGTCGTAATCGAGGTCTGCGCGATGGGCCAGCGCATCGGCGCAGAACTCGTGCACCTGCGCCGGGCTCGTGCATCGCGCCACGTTGGGGTTGACTGAGAAACCGGCGCTCTCGAGCCACGACAGGAACGCATGCTGCGAATCCACGTGCAGGGGGGCGGTGTCGGCAACCGAATAGATAAACGTCGCAAGATGACGAGAAGCGGTGACCTTGGGGTCCTTCTGACGCAGGGAGCCCGCCGCGGCGTTGCGCGGGTTGGCGAACGGCTCTCGACCCTCGGCATCGGCCTCGGCGTTAAGGCGCGCGAAACTCCCCTTGGGCATATAGACCTCACCGCGCACCTCTATGGTCGACAAGCGGTCGGCGCCCATATGGCGCAGGGCCTCCTCGGACAGATGCATGGGCACGTCCCTGATGGTGCGCACGTTGAGTGACACATCCTCGCCCGTCGTGCCGTCGCCGCGCGTTGCGGCCCGCACAAACGCCCCGTTTTGATAGGTGATGGCCACGCCCAGACCGTCTATCTTGAGCTCACAGGTGTACACTGCCCGACCGGCCCTCAGGGCGGCCTCGGTGCGCTCGAGCCATTGATCGAGCTCGCCCAGATCCATGGCATCATCCATGGAGTACATGCGCGCCATATGGGTTACCGGCGTGAACTGCTCCGACACATACCCGCCCACGCGCTGCGTATAGGAGTCGGGCGTCACCAGCTCGGGATGGGCCGCCTCGATCTGCTGCAGCTCGACGAGCATCCTGTCGAATGCGGCGTCCGTGATCTCGGGAGCGTCCAATGCGTAGTAGCGATAGGCGTGATAGTCAAGTAGATGGCGCAGCTCGGCAGCGCGCTCCGCGGCCTCCCGCACGCCAGCGCGACCCTTTGGGGCATCATGCCCCTCCGGAGCGCCAAACAGATTTTTCTGCTCCACCGTAGCACCTCGTTTTCACTCGATCCGATTCGTACAAGCGTACCATCTGACGCGTGCGCCGCACGAAAAAAGCCGCCCCGGGCATGCACCCGAAGCGGCTTCCTCATTGTGCCGACGCCCACGCGTTGAAAGGGGATGGCGAGGTGGCGCGGGGTGGCACACAGGAATATGAGGCACTGGACGCCCGGCACATCCATCCTGCAAAAACCACGGTGCCGGACTGGCCCCTTCCCCACTTGAACTTTACCCCAGTGGAGCGTTTCGCCGCATGACGTCGTCCACGTGTTTCACGCTTGCAATATGCCCGAAACGTCCCCGCAACGAACCGCTTCTTAACGGTTGCCGCCGCGACCCAGGTACTCCTCGAGATAGCGCAGAAGCTCCTCCTCCGTCATGGAGTTGCCGGAGCCGTTGCCCTCGGCGGAGTCGGCCTGTTCCTTTTGCAGCGCCTCATCGGAGCCCAGCTCAACCTTGATCTTCTTATCGGAAGCACCGCGCACAACCGATAGATCGACCTTATCGCCGACCTCATAGGAGCGCATGGCGATGATGAGGCTGTCGGCCGAATCGACCGGCGTGTCATCGATCTGCGTGATGACATCGTCCGGCTGCAGGCCGGCCTTCGCCGCCGGGCTGTCCGCCGACACCTCGACCACGCGGGCGCCCTCGTTCACCGCGAGGTTGTCACGGCGTGCGACGATGGCGTTCACCGAGGTCAACGTAACGCCCAGATACGGGTGCACCGGGGTCTTGCCGTCGATGATCTGCTCGGCGATATCGATGGCGTAGTTGGCCGGAATCGCAAAGCCCACGCCCGAGCTCGAGCCCGAATAGGATTCGATAACGGAATTGATGCCTATCAGCTCGCCGCGATCGTTCACCAAGGCGCCGCCCGAGTTGCCCGGGTTGATGGCCGCATCGGTCTGGATCATGTTTGCGTAGATGGAGGTGCCGTTGGTCGAAGGCAGCGCCGTGGAGCGATACAGCGCCGAGACGATGCCCGTGGAGACGGACTGCTCGTTACCGAAGGGGCTGCCGATGGCCATGACCCACTCACCGACCTTGATATCGTCGGAGTTGCCCACCTCGATGGGCGTGAGCTTGACGTCCTTGATGTCCTTGAGCTTGATTACCGCCAGGTCGCTCGACTCATCGGCGCCGACGATCTGCGCCTCGCGGCTTTCGCTCCCGTTGACCGAAACGGCGAGTTCGGCTGCGCCGTCGATAACGTGAAAATTGGTGAGGATGTTCCCGTCGTCGTCGAGGACCACGCCCGAGCCGATGCCGCCCGACTTGCCATCCTCCCCTTGCGCGGTAATGGACACCACCGAAGGCAGCGTCTTGGATGCAACGGTCTCCGCAAGAGTGGTGTCCTCGGGGTCGATCTCGATCGTCTGCGCGGGACCGCCAGCCTGCACGTCGTTATCGGTAATGGAGAAGGCGCCGGCCATGACCAGTGCGATCACCAGCACCGCGCCCAGCACCAAGCCGGCAAAGGAGGCGATGAACACGGGGGCCTTCTTGGTTTTAGTCTTGACCACGGTATGGGTGATCGTCTCCTTCGAAGCCGACTGCGCCGGGGAGACGGGCGAGGCCTCCACCTCGACACGCGGGGCCGCAGATGTGCCGTCCGCAGAATCCCGATCGAAGCCGTTGGGTCTCTGAGGTGTCTTATCGTCACTCATGGAACATCCTTCCTATTTCATCATTCTCCAAGGTTGTACCCCAACAAAGTGGCTCCACACACAGGGAGCCCCGGAGCTTAATCGATTTCTAAGGGATTGCCGAGCAAGAAGACGGCGAAGCGGAACGGCCACAGCCGCCGAGGCGGCGGGGCGTCGGATGGCCGAAGCGTTTTTTGGATGCGGGACAACGCCGGCTGCAAAGATCGGTAAAAAATGCCAGCCACATATTATTTATCGCGGCAGTAAAAAGGGGCGGCAGGCCACCCCTTGCGTGCGTTATTCCTTAAACAGGTATCCAACCCCGCGGACCGTGGTGATGTGTGCCGCGATCTGGGGCCCCACCTTCGATCGAATGCGGCGGATGTGCACATCGACGGTTCGCGTGCCGCCGCAATATTCAAAGCCCCACACCCGATGCAGCAGAACCTCTCGGCTATAGGCCCTATTGGGATGGGTGGCCAAAAATGCCAGCAACGAGTATTCCATAAGCGTAAGGTCGATGGGCGAGCCGTCAAGCTGCACCTGATACGTAGCAAGGTTGATCACAAGGTTGTCCACCGTGAGCACCTCGTCGACAACGTCCTCGTCCGAATCGCCGTACAGGTGACGCACGCGCGCCTCGAGTTCCACCGGGCTCGCACCCGAGCAGATGAAATCGGCGTGGGCGTGCGCCGGCAGATGCAGGTTGGACAGATTCTCCTCATCGACCAGCAGCAACATGGGAGCGCTACCGCGGCTGTCGAGCCATTTCGCGATCGCATCGATGCGATCGGGGCGCACGCCATCGGCATCGAGGATCAGCAGATTGAACTCATGCGACACCGAGGGGGAATCGGGGGTAGCCACGTACACCTCGGCGGCGATGGACGAGGTCAGCGTGCGAACAAAATCATGAAACCGCGTTGTGCGGGCCATGAACAGTATGCTTTTCTCGGACATGGCTCACCTCCATTTAACTAAATCATACCAAGCCGGCGGTCCTATTGACGTGGGCGATCGGCGATTTGGGCGGAAACGCCTACGAATTGGCCAGGTAGTGGTTGAGCTCCCACTCGGTGACGGCCGATGAGAATCGACGCCACTCCTCGCGCTTCTTCTTGAGGAAGTACGAATGGATATGCTCGCCGAGGACATCCTTCATGAACTGCGAGCCCTCGAAGATGTCAAGCGCCTCGTTGAGGGTGTCGGGCAGGGGGACGATACCGCGGGCACACAGCTCCGACTCTGGCAGGTGCAGCAAGTCGGAGGTGCATTCCTCGGGCAGCTCGAGACCGCGGTTGATGCCATCCAAACCGGCTGCCAACGTGACGGCGCACACCAGGTACGGATTGGCCATGGGATCGGGGCTGCGCAACTCGATACGGGCCGAGGCCTGCTTGCCGGGCTTGTACACCGGAACGCGAATCATGGCCGCGCGGTTGCGAAGACCCCAGGTGGCGTAGCGCGGTCCGTCACCCACGCCGGCACCCAGGCGCTTATATGAATTGACCGTCGGATTGGTGATAGCGGTGATCTCGGCGGCATGGGCCAGGATGCCCGCCATGTAGCTCTTGGCGAGCGGCGAGAGGTGGTACTTGTCGGACTCGCTCCAAAACACGTTGACGCCCTCTTTGTTGAATAGGCTCTCGTGCAGGAACATCGCGCTCGACGGCTGCTTGGCAAGCGGACGCGGCATAAAGGAAGCGTGGATGCCGGCTTCGTATGCCTCGAGCCGAACCACATGCTTGGCCGTCATGATGGCGTCGGACATGGTGAGGGCCTCGGCATGGCGCAGCGAGATGGCGTGCTGCGAGCGACCGGAGGAATGGAAGGTGTACTCGACCGGGATACCCATCTTTTCCAGCATGAGCACCGTGGAGCGACGCAGGTCGCGCGCGGAGTCAGACGGCGTAAGGTCGAAGTAACCGACCTCGTCGAGCGGCTCGGGAGTCTTATCGTCCCGGAACAGGTAATACTCAAGTTCGGCGCCCACATTCATGAAGAAGCCCTGCTTCTCGCCCTGGTAGAACACCTGGCGCAGGCACTCGCGCGGATCGCCGGGGAACATCTTGCGGTCGGGGGTGCACACATCGCAGAACACGCGGGCGGCGCCGTTGTGCGAAGGGCGCCACGGTAGGATCTGGAAGGTCGAGGGGTCGGGGAACAGCAACATGTCCGCCTCGTCCTGGCTGGTGAAGCCCTCGATCGAGGAGCCATCGAAGCCGATACCCTCGTCAAAAGCCACATCGAGGTCCTCGGGGCTGATGGCCATGCTTTTGAGGCGCCCGAGTACGTCGGTGAACCACAAGCGGACAAAACGGATATCGCGCTCCTCGACGGTGCGCAGGACAAAATCGATATTCTGCTGCAAGTCCATGCCGGCATCCCCTTTGCATGCGGGTGAAACTTATTGGCCCACCATGGTCGCACACGATTGTTTCCGCTCGATTTCCTAGCGGCGAAGGGGCTTGTTTGGGTCGCAAACGGGCACCGGCCCGGCGCCGTGGGCCAACAGGGATCCAGGTGCGTTAACGGGTCCTGCGCGGTGCGGGCCCGAGCGCCGGACGGGACCGGATACCGTCACGCATACGTGGAGGAACGCACGACCACGGTGCCCGGGACCTCGACCTCAACGCGTTCGGCCCGTGCCGGCGGCACGCTCGCGCGCGCGGCCTCATCGACCCGTCTGGCCAGGCGATCCAAAACGGCACGGGCGATCCGCCCGGTATCTTGGGCGGCCGTGGTCACGCCGCCGAACAGCACATGGTTCCAAGGATAGTCATCGAACGTGGCGACACGCAGGCCCGCCGGCAACGATGGCCCGATCTGAGCGATGGCATCGACAAGACGCAGGAACACCGCCCCGTTCACCGCGATCACGCCCAAGCGACGCCCAGCCGCCGCACGCAGCAGCCCGTCCATCTGGGCCTGCGCGCAGGATCCGTCACCCAGGGACACGACCTCGCCCGCAACGTTGCGACGCTGCAGCTCCCGAACGAACGCCTGCGTGCGGATGCGGCGCGGCGAACTCTCGTCGCCCCGCTCGGTAAGCATAAACACGCGCTCGCACGAAGCCTTCAGCATCTCATCGACGAGAAGGCGGACGAGTTCCCTGTTGTTCGATGTCACCAGGTCGGCGGGTGCGCCGGCGACCTCTCGGTCCAGTAGCACCATGGGTATGCGGGCCGCGGTCGAGGCGAGCGCCTCGTCGTTATCGCCGCAGGTGTTGACAACCAGACCGTCCACCCCCATGTCGACCAACCGGGCGACGGACGCGGCCTCGATAACGGGGTCCCCGCCCGAGAACGAGGTGATGAGCGAGAGCCCACGCTCCGCCGCGCAGGCCGAAAGCGCCTCGAGCATCGCACTCGAATAGGGGTTGCTCACATCGGCCAGCACGACACCGACGAGATTCGACCGGTCCTGGCGCAAATTGCGCGCGGCCGTGCGGGGGCGATAGCCGGTGCGTTCGATAACCTCGGCTATGCGCGCACGGGTGTCCTCGCTCATCTGCCCCGGCTGGTTGTTGAGATAGCGCGAGACCGTAGCGGGGCTCACGCCCGCCTGCTCGGCGATATCGCGAATGCGCAACCGCACCATGGTTTCCTCCTCTGCCATCGTGCGTCGCCGCGGCTCCGGGGGCCGTCCCATGCACCCGCGGGCCCCGTGGCTTCGGAGCCGTCCCATGCACCCGCAGCCCCGCGGCCGCACGATCCCGCGAAGCACGCCTTTCGCACACAATCCGAAACCGATTTCGGAAAAGTCCGTGACAATTCAGTCCGAACCACTATACTACATGCTAATTACGAAACCGATTTCGTACTGGATACAAGCGTTTGTCAAACAAAACGACGCATGCAGAGAAAGGATGACGGCGATGGATTCCAAGACGCTCGTCCTCACCTTCGGCGAGATCATGATGAGGCTCTCGCCCAAAAACCATCAGCGCATCGAACAGGCGGGCGAGTTCGACGTCCGCTATGGAGGGGCCGAGGCCAACGCGGCGCTTTCCGTTTCCTATCAGGGCGGCAACGCGGCCTACGTCTCCGTCGTCCCCAACAACCGTCTGGGCGACTGCGCGCTGCGCACCCTCACCTCCTACGGCGTCGACACCTCGCGCGTGGTGCGCGAGGGCGACCGTCTGGGCGCATATGTGTTCGAGCCCGGCGCCTCCGTGCGTGGGAACGGCTGCGTGTACGACCGCAAGTACTCCGCGATAAACCTGGCCGACCACACCGCCTTCGACTGGAACAGCATCCTCGAGGGTGTCGGGATCTTCTACTTCTCCGGCGTGACGCCCGCCATCTCCGATGAGATCGCAACCGCATGTAAGGAGGCGCTCTCGGTCTGCCGTGAGCGCGGCATCGTCACCGCATGCGATGTCAACTACCGCGGCAAGATGTGGAGCCCTGAGAAGTCCCAGCAGGTCATGCGCGAGCTTCTCCCGCTCGTCGATATCGTAATTGCCAACGACGAGGATGCACCGGCCGGCCTCGGCATGACTTGCGTGTCCGGCTCGCTCAAAAACGGCATCGCCGAGCGCGAGGATTACGTCGAAATGGCCCGCCAGATCTGCGCTGAGTACGGCTGCAAGCAGGTGCTCTCCGTGATCCGCGACATCGATTCCGTCGAGGATTCGCGGTGGATGGGCATGCTGTACAGCGCGTCCAACGACAACCTTCTCGCGGGCTCACAGCCGTCCGATGAGCACTGGTTCTCCCCCATCTACGATATGCACGTGTTCGAGGGCGTCGCCGCTGGCGATGCGTTCTCCGGCGCATACCTGCATGCCCTCACTTTCGGCATGTCCGGCCAGGACGCCATCGACTACGCCATAGCCGGATCCGTCCTCAAGCTCACCATCCCCGGCGATTCCAACCTGGTTACCGCCGACGAGATCGCAGCCGTTGCCGCCTCCGCCGGCGGCGGCACCCGCGTGGCCCGCTAAACCCCCGGCCGAGCCGTCCACCCTTGCCTCCGGACGGCTCGGCACCCCTCTTTCCCCGTTTGCAATCTGAAAGGACCCGTTATGTACGAGCAGTTCTACACCAAGCTTGAGTCCCTGGGCATCGTTCCCGTCGTTGTGCTCGAGCGCGTCGAGGACGCCGCGCCGTTGGCGCATGCCCTCATGGCCGCGGGGATGGCTTCGGCCGAGGTGACCTTCCGCACCACCTGCGCCGCCGAGTGCATCCGTGCCATGGCCGCCGCCGTGCCCGAGCTGTGCGTGGGCGCGGGCACGGTCCTTACGATAGAGCAGCTCGACGAGGCCCTCGAGGCAGGGGCACAGTTCATCGTGAGCCCCGGGTTTGACGCCGAGCTCGTCTCCGCCTGCATCGAGCGCAACGTTCCCGTACTGCCCGGCACCGTAACCCCGTCCGAGGTCACCGCCGCCCGCAAGCTCGGCCTTACCGTGACCAAGTTTTTCCCCGCCGCTCAATATGGAGGGCTCAACACCATCAACGCCCTGGCTGCACCCTTTGTGGGCCACCGCTTCATACCGACCGGCGGCGTTTCCACCGCCAACGTCGAGGAGTACCTCACTTCCAAGAACATCATCGCCTGCGGCGGCACGTGGATGGTCAAGCCGACCATGTTCGCCGGCGGCGACTTCTCCGAAGTCGAGCGCGTGGCGCGCGAGGCCATGGACAAGGTTCGGGCCGTCCGCGGCTAATTCTGTTTGGATGCCGTGACGAGTCTGACGATATTATCCACCGCTCGCGTTCCCGCAGATTATCGATACCTGCATGAATAGCCCCGCACATGGAGGCGCCGGATCTTGGTAGGTTGATCCGTCGGCCCCATGTGCGGGGTTTTTCATTGCAAAGACGTAGACAGACGCAGAAGCCAGTCGAGTTTCAACTTTTTTTCGTCCTCGCTGACAAAAACATACGGTTATGAGTATTCAAAACGGATTGCTCGGCAGCTCAAATCGAAGATGCGAGCAAATCAAACCGAGAAATACAGAGTTGTCGATACATGTGTCTCTTATTTTAGGTTCAGATGCGATCGAATGCGTCGTCATGCCATGCTAACCACGTTTTTGCGGCCCGCCGGGCACTCATAACCGTACAGTTTTGTCATCACGCGCAAGAAATCGTTGTTTTAGCGGTCAACCAGCCACCGAAGGCACCGCCTCACCGTGCGCGCGGCCGGTTCGGGCCCGTGGGGCTGCGTCCAGACCACCCGTCTTTACGCCCCCTTCACTTTAACTTATACGAACTGCACAACTCGCTCTCTACCTGCGTGCTAAACTGATTTACGTAATCTTATGTAAACGTACGGTCACCCACAAGTTGTCCGATTACCAAGCAGAGCGAGCAACATGTCATCCACTAAGAGCGGGGCGCGCAAGCGCGTCACCATCAATGAAATCGCCCAGATGGCCCAGACCTCTAAAACCACGGTCTCGTTTTATCTCAACGGCAAAACAGACCGCATGTCGGAGGATACCCAGCAGCGCATCCGCGACGCCATTGCGGCCACCGGCTATGAGCCCAGCCCGCTCGCCCGCGGCATGAACGCAAAGAAGAGCTTCCTGCTCGGCGTGATCATCGGCGACATAACCAACACGTTCTCGAATCAGATCGTAAAAGGCATCGATGCCGTGGCGAGCGCCAACGGATATCGCATGCTGGTGTGCAGCTCCAACTTCGACAAGCAAAACGAGCTCGCTTACATCGAGCGGCTGCTTGCGCTCGGCGTGGACGGCTTTATCGTGCAGCCCACAGCCCAGTTCAAGGAGATCACCAAGTCCATTGCAGACGCCGGCAAGCAGATGGTCTTCATCGATTCCAAGCTGTATGACTTCACTTCCAACTGGGTTAAGACGGACAACTACGAAGCCAGCTATCAGGCCATCGAGCAGTGCATCGCCAAGGGATACGAGCGCTTTTTGGTAGTCACCGCCGCTCCGGGACTCATCTCCAGCCGCATCGAGCGGTTCAGCGGTTTCGTCGATGCGCTGGAGAGCCATGACATGACCTTCTCACAGTTCCTGCTCGAGAACGATCGCGTCGATGCGGATGCGCTGCGTGCCTGGCTCGGCGAGCACATCGATGGCGAGACGCCGACCATGATCTTTGCCCCCAACTGCTGGGCCCTACCCGATGTCTACATGGCGTGCAGGGATTTCTACCCGCTCATGCCCGAGCGCGTGGGACTTTTGGGGTTCGACAACACCGAATGGGTCAGCGTAGCCTCCCCATCCGTCTCGGTCGTGGTGCAGCCGGCAGCAGAGGAGGGACAGACCGCCGCGCGCATCCTGCTCGATCAGATTGCCGAGAAGGGCGAGATCGACCCGCATCAGGTGCTCGACTGTCGCGTGCAATGGGGCGCCAGCACGCTGTAGGGCACCGCACCTGTTTGGGGCCTTCCCTGCGGCAGAGCCTGATAACGTGCCTTTCGATATAGCATCAAACGTATAAGTAAACCAGTTTGTATAGAATCTGTAGCGAACATCTGCTATTGCCCATTTCCTGCAGATTCTTTTTTATAACTGATTGACAAACCGGTTTACTAACCGTACCCTCATAGTATGCAGTTCCCAACATCTGAAAGGGGCTCACATGAGCAATTTCATGGATAACTTCCGTCTTGATGGCAAGGTCGCGCTCGTCACCGGCGCTTCCTACGGCATCGGTTTCGCCATCGCCACCGCCCTCGCCCAGGCCGGCGCAAAGATCGCCTTTAACGACCTGAACGAGGACAAGCTCAACACCGCGCTCGAGGAGTACGGCAAGCTCGGCATCGACGCCCACGGCTACATCGCCGATGTCACCGACGAGGAGCAGGTCAACGGCCTGATCGAGAATATCAAGGCCGACTTTGGCACCACGCCCGACATCCTGGTCAACAACGCCGGCATCATCAAGCGCATCCCCATGCTCGAGATGTCCGCCGCCGACTTCCGCCAGGTCGTCGACATCGACCTCAACGGCCCGTTCATCGTCTCCAAGGCCTGCATCCCCGGCATGATCGAGAAGGGTCACGGCAAGATCATCAACATCTGCTCCATGATGTCCGAGCTCGGCCGCGAGACCGTTGCCGGCTACGCCGCAGCCAAGGGCGGCCTCAAGATGCTCACCCGCAACATCTGCTCCGAGTTCGGCGAGGCCAACATCCAGTGCAACGGCATTGGGCCCGGCTACATCGCCACCCCGCAGACCGCTCCCCTGCGCGAGATCCAGCCCGACGGCTCCCGTCACCCGTTCGACCAGTTCATCATCGCCAAGACGCCGGCTGCCCGCTGGGGCACCCCGGAGGACCTGCAGGGTCCGGCCGTCTTCCTGGCCTCCGATGCCTCCAACTTCGTGAACGGCCACGTGCTGTACGTCGACGGCGGCATCCTGGCTTACATCGGCAAGCAGCCGCAGTAAGCAACGCGAGCGCCGCGCCCGCAACCACTACCCAACGCCTCCGAGCGCGGCGTCCCATCAGCCTCTCTTCGAGCCGCAGGCCCCTTCCTGCGGCTCATTTTGTTACAAGGAGCTTCTATGTCCACCATCACCCTGCGCCATATCAACGCGGCCGGCGAGGTTCTGAATGAGTCTGTATCCGAAGGCCTGTGTATGCTCGATAAGCGCTATTGCGAGTACCAACCGGGCGATCGCATCGTCCTGGAATGCTCCGAGGCGCCTTGTGAGCTCGAGGTAAGCCTCGACGAGAGCCTGGCTCCAAGCGTGGTGTATCTGCCCGAGGGCCATATGGAATTCCCCATCCCCACAGAGGCCGCCCGCGACGGATACCCCCAGCAGGCCTTTGGGGGCGACTGCCACTTTGGCTGGGCGCGCGAGCTCACCGACCGAGACCGCGCCAACTGGCGCAACCTCGCCCTCAACAGCCACGACCTCGAGGGCGCAAGCGGCGTGTTCCCGCACGCAACCACAAACTCCGGTGCCACCAACCCTCGCTTCTGGGCACGCAACGCCATCAACGGCACGTTCCAGAGCTGCCATCATGGCCGTTGGCCCTACGAGAGCTGGGGCATCAACGGGCGCGCCGACGCCTGGCTGCAGGTGGACTTCGGTCGCACCGTACACGCCGAGGAGGCTGTGCTGTTTCTGCGCGCTGACTTCCCGCACGACACCTGGTGGGAGTACGTGACGCTCACCTGCTCGGACGGGTTCGAAACGACCGCCCACCTCACCAAAACCGGCATGCCGCAGCGCATCGATCTGGGTGAACGCGATATCGAATGGATCCGCCTGCACACGCTCGTACGCGCAGACGATCCTTCTGAATGGCCCGCGCTCTCGCAGATCATGGTCATGGGAACGCTCGCATAATAACGCACGGGTGCACATGCGCCGACCCCGCTTCGAGAGGGCTCGGCGCATTTTTCATCCCCACGCGTCCCGTTACTTGTAGCGCACACCGGCACAAATGCGCCGCGGCCCAACCGGACCGCGGCGCTTGAACTCTCTATAGACGAGCCTATGCGCGCAGCACGTTAAGCTCCGCACGCCCCTCGCGCTCATGGATGGCGACCGTCTTGGCATGGAACGCCACGCCCTCGCATCCAAAGACCTTCACGCCGGAGAAGACCTCGCCGTGGAACACCGCGATCGTCCAGCGATCACCGCTGGGGAGCGTGAAACGCACGGCCTCGGCCAACTCGGGGTCGACAGGCGTATCGAGGTTGCGCAGCACCGGGACGCCCTCGATCAGCGTACCGGCCGGGACCAACCACCACAGCATGCCGCCGTGCTGGTGCACCGATGCGGTGACACGCAACAGGGCCTGGTCGCTCAGGTCGTTATAGCCCAGCGAGCAGCGATCGGACTCGATACGACCCGATCCCGTGGTACCGAACAGCAGCTCAACGTCAGGAGCGCTCACCGCAAACGAATCGTGGCCCCCGTGCTCGCCGCTGCGCAGCGCCGTCAGCGAACAGGCGGGATCGAAGTGGAAGCGAGCCTCCAGCTCGTGGTCGCCATCGGCAAACGTCTCATCGCACCCGAACCAGATCCCGCAATCCAGAGCGATGAGCTTGCGCACCAGCACATGCAGCGGATCGTGACCGACCAACGCGCCCTCCCAGTAATGGACGGCGCTGCCGGCGTTGCCACTATGGCGCACATAGGTCTTGAGCGGCTGGGCGAAATCGCTGTAACCCCAGCTGCCCTTGGGTTGGCAGTTGGATATTCCATCGAGCAGCGGCACGTTGTGTGCGGGGGCAGCCTTGAGGGCCGGGCGCAGGGGCTCGTCCTCGCGGTACGTATAGCGGCCGTTGTCGATGAGCACCGGTACGCCTCGGTAGCAACAGCTCACGTGCAGATTGTCCGAATGGCCGTGTCCGCTGCCGAGCGGACCCGATGAGAACAGCGTCCAGTTGGCACGGACATCCCAAGAGGAGCGAGCCGTGAACAGACCGGAATCCATGCCGTTGAAAGACGTAGACGGCAGCTCCGAACGGCTCAACCCTACCAGTGCATCCTCTACCGGGCATCCGTACTCGAACAGGTCCTGATCGTCGAGCGTCGCACAGCCGCAGGCAGCGGCAACGGCACCGTCATCCGTCAGCGCCGCGCACAGGGCCAAAAGCCCGCGCACATCGCAGCGGTCGGAGTCACCCTGCGCATCGATATCGCCGGTGGGCATCATCTGCGCACACAGCGCGCGGGCCATTGCGCGGGCGGTGCCGTCCAGACCGGCCGGCAGCTCGATACCGCGCACCTGCAGCGCCCAGCGGGAGCGTAGCACGTTGAGCAACACCTCGACGTGATACATCGTGGACTGCTCCCAATCGATGCCATCGGGGTACACCTGCGCGCGCATCTGGGACTCGATGCGTTCGCATGCCCACGACCATGCAGGATGGTCGGCGGGTGCGGCCTCGATCGTGCACAGCACGTACACTATCGCCAAAGCCTGGATGGAGCCCCAGTTGCTCGTTTCGTATTTGGGGATATATCGCTCGTGCAGATACGCGATCTGGTCATTGATGCTGCGGTGGACGCGAGCCAGGGCATCGTCGTCTAAAAGCCCCGCATGCTCCAAAACGGGGAGAACCTGAGCCCAGGTGCATATGCGAATACCGGTATCGAGCGTGCGCGTGGACAGCTCGGGCTCGATGGCGGGATGCGCGCAGATCCAGTTATCGATCAGGCTCCAAGCGCGGGCCGCGTAGCGCGGCTCCCCCGTCGCCAAGGTCGCGGCGGCAAGATCGACGAGGTAGTCCATGCGGTTGAGCATGAAGCACCATTCCTCGTCATCGTTGTTCACCACGTTCCAATCGGTACCGTCGAAGACAAACGGCTCGCAGCAGCGCTCCATATCCCAGGTTTTGTTGAACGTGAACACGTTGTCCATGACATCGTTGGCGCGGACCACAAGCTCGCCGCAGCCGCGAGCGCGCAAGCGCTCGGACAACTCATCCAGCTTGCGGGCGCGCGCCATGCCGCGGATGGCCGCACGCATCGCAGTCACATCCATAGTCTCAGGTTTATCCACAGCAACCTCCTGTTTACGAATTACTTACGGCGCCCCTTGATGGCGGCGCCCGCCAGAATCGCCGAGAGCGAAGCGGCCATGCTCGCCGCGATGCCAAGTACGCTGGCATCGCCTGTCTGCACGAGCTTGTCTTCCGCCTGCTCAACCGGCTGGGCCGGCTTGAGCTCGGTCATGGGAACCGACGGCTTCTTAATGGGCTTGGCCGGGGTGAGCTCTCCCATCGGCACGCCCGGCTTCTCAATGGGCTTGGCCGGGGTGAGAACCGGAGCGTCAAAGCTCGTGCGCTCGACCTTCACTGCAAAGGAACGCGTGGCACCCTCGGCACCCTTGGTGCTCACCGTAAAGGTTCCATCGGCATTCTCCTTCACGCCCTCACCGCACATGATCGTTCCCAGATGACTCGGGACCGTCACAGTAATGCTATCGGCCTTATGGGTGGGATCGCTCACAGAAACCGTGAGGATACCGTCCTTGACCTCCGCCACGAGCGAAGCGGGCTTATCGGTCGCGAACCCGTTGACCTCAGCGCCCTCAGCAGCCCAAATGTTGGCCATGAGCTGCTTGGCGGCCTTATCGGTAACGGCATGCACTTGATCGGTATTCTTGGCGACCGAAACGTTGCCGCTGGCCGCAAATGCGGCAACCTGGGCAGCATCCGCGCTCGGCAGCACGGCAAACGCGTAATGACCGTTCTCCACCTTGTTGCCGTGGTTGATGCCCATCTTGAAGAACGTGTTGGTGTACACGGTATCCAGCGGATAGATAGAGTTCAGATCCGTGTAGGTACCGCTGCGCTGCTCACGCGCCAGCTCGACGGTGGCATCCTCCAGCATCACATAACCCATTGCAGCGTTCGTATCGGTCTGAGACAACGTGACGCAGTCGCCCGCTTTGAGCTTAGCCGTCTTGCCGCCATCCCAATCCTTGCCACCAACCTGCACCACTGTGGCATCGGCATCGATCACGCGGTTCTCAACCGTGGTCTCGATCGTTGCGGGCGTGGTACCGTTTATTGAGGAACCGATCTCGACGATGGCACCGTTCAGGAAGAAGTAAGACTTCTTGGCGGTCAGATCCATCCCCAGCTTAAGGCCCGTTGTGTCATATGCCATGCCCGCCGCACCCACGGTGCCGTTGGTGGCGCCACCCACCCAATCCTGGTTGGACTTCTTCTTCTGGCCATCGCCATCTTTGAGCTTGCGCGTATCGACCGTGGTTCCGGGCAGACGATACGGGTCGACCGTGGGCCAATAGCCGTCGCTCTGGGCGCCGTTGGCGTCATTGTAGATATAGAGCATGCCGTCGCCGGTGTGCCAGCCGTGCAGATTCTCCTTGTTCATGCACTCGTAGCTGAAGATACGGCTGGAATACATGGAGAGGCCGGCCGCATAGCCCTTCGTCTGCTGGACAACGCGATCCATGGACCCGTATACCTTCATGCCCCCGTAGGCCTTGGGCGTAACAGAGGCGTTCGACATAAGCGCGCGACCCTGCAGCAGGGCATCGAAATCGCGTGCGTAATCAAAGTAGAAGTCACCGGCGGACTGCAGCCATCCTTTCGCCGACTGCTCGAACAGCTCCTTGTATGGGGACGGGGCGGTCTGAGCAATCATCAGCATGTTGGAGATCGTCTCGTTGCCCCAGAACTTCTCCGCACTGAAGGGAGCCGAGGTCTGGACGCGCGAGATGGAGCGCCCGTTCACCATGGACATCATGCAGGCGTTGCGCATCAGCGGGATATAGCCCTCGGCCAGCGCATTATACAGATTGTTCACGCGCGGGTCGCTCATCTCGAACTCGGTACCGCCCATGATGGACACGACCTTGCCGATACCCTTAACCAGCTCGTTACCGTAGCTGCCCGTATAGGCCTGCGCCTCATGCTGTACCACCGAACCGTCGGCGTAGATTCCGTCCTTCGTATGCACGGTCTCGAGCGTCGTGGGAACCTGCTCGGCCACCTTGCCCAAACGGGAGTCGTCATGGGACACAATGGACATTCCCAGGATCGCGCTCGCGATATCCGTAAGGTTCGACCCGGTTGCAGTGACCCAGCCGTACTTGACGTGCAGCTGCTTTTGGGGCTCGACACAATACACGTTGACCGCATCGACCACGGGCTTGATCCGCTCGTACGGCACATAGTCGGAGATGATCATGAGGATGTCGGCCAGGCGACCCGAACAGCCGATCTGGTAATCCCACCAGTTATGCTGGCTAGCATCGGAGATATCAGCATGACCGTACTTCATGTCATTGATAAAGAAGTCCAGCGCGCCAAGGATGTCCTGGAGCAGCGCACGATTCTGATAAAGCTCGTTGCCCGGGATGTTCACCCCGTAAGCAACCGCAAGTGTCTTGAGTTTCTTGAGCTGAGAGGTGTAGTTCGCAGACGGCTTGTCGGAAGGCAGCTTGTCCCACAGCGTGTCTCGATCGGCCTCCTTGTGCAGCGTCTTCCAATTCGCTCGACCATCGTCCACCTGCTTTTGGGCGTACTTCATCAATGCAGCATCGCTCGCATCCAACGCACCGTCGCCAGGCGCAGCGCCCACCACGCGCCGCAGCCAACGGTCCTGCATAACATCGAAGGAGTCGGCGTAGGACTTCTCGATAACATTCACAGTCACACGGGATACGACCGCGCCATCGCGTTCGCCGGTTACTTCGGCCGCACCGACCTTGCGGGCCTCGATCAGGCCGGCGGCATTTACCGATGCCACATCGGAATTCGAGCTCTTCCAGGTGATGCCCTGGGTATCGGCGGAAACATCAGCAAAGCGGAACTGTCGGGGCGTTAACGTCTCTGACGACACCACGGGCTCGGCCGCCTGGGCGCGCTCCACGGTCGCCTCCTGTGCCGGCTCGGCATACACCGGGGCGGCGGCAAATGATCCCGCGGACATAACGATGCCCGCCGCGAGCGCGCACGGGACCGCGCACTTACCCCAAACATGAATCAAACCGGTACGTTTTTGTGTCATCTCTTTTCCTTTCTCAAAACGGTAGAAAAAAGGCGCCGCCCTCACAAGGAAGACGACGCCGGAGACACCATACGGTGCCGAGATTCACCCGGCACTACACCAGGATGCCCAGGCAGGACAGGGCCACGCCGATGATGATGGTCAGGATAACGAGCTGGTAGGTGTTCCAGTTGCGCTTCTTGATCAGGTAGTACATGAGGAACATGTACAGCATGGGCAGCAGCGCCGGGGCGATGTTATCGAGCATGCCCTGGATGTTGACGGTAGACTGCTTAACGCCCTCCTCGACGGCGCCGGCAGCGAACTCGATGCCCACGTTCATCTTGACGAAGGTGGCGGCCAGGCCGGAGATGACCGTGACGCCGACCATGGAGGCGGCCTCGGAGATCAGGCTCATGGACTTGGAGAGCTTATCGATAACCGCGGTACCGAGTTTGTGGCCCAGGTTGCACATGACGGTCTTGATAGCCAGCAGGGTGCCGTTGATCGCCAGGAAGAAGCCCAGCGGGGCGAACGCCATGCCGCTCATGGCCAGCGAAGAGAAGATCGTGGAGTACAGCGGGGCCAGGCAGAACTGTGAGAGGGAGTCGCCAATGCCGGCCAGCGGGCCCATAAGGGCCATCTTGAGGCCGCGGATGTCGGAGAAGTCGGTACCCTCGTCGGCCATAGCCAGGTGCAGGGAGGTGATGAACGGCAGCAGGTTGGGGTTCGTGTTATAGAACTCGCAGTTGTCGATCAAGTGCTGGCACAGGCCCTCGACGTCGTCGCCGTAGATCTTCTTGAGCGCCGGGTACAGCACGTATGAGTAGCCGTTACCCTGGTAGTTGGAGTAGTTGAAGCTGTTCTGCAGGAAGTATGCACGAAGCATCGTCTTCGTGTAGTCGCTCTTTACGAGCTTCTTCTCGTTAGATCCAGTCATCGTGGCTGACCTCCTCGGCAGCGGCTGCAACAGGAGCAAGCTCCTCCTGCTTCTTGACGTCAAAGTAGTGCTTCAGAGCGAAGACAAGGCCGACCAGTGCGATGCCGACGGTCGGGACACCCAGGTACGCGGCGCAGATGTAGCCGAGCAGCGCGAAGGGGATGAACTCCTTGGTGAGCATGACGCTCATGATCATGGCGAAGCCGATGGCCGGGAGCATACCGCCCGCGACGGACAGGCCCTTGGTGAGCCAAGCCGGGATGAGGGCGATGAGGTTCTGCAGCACGGGCATGGCGAACGCGGCCATGAAGCCCAGGGCGAAGCCGCCGATAGCGAACAGGATCACCGTGATGTTGCAGACGAAACGGTACTTGCCGAGCTGCTGGTTCTTGAGAGCGCGCTTTGCGGACTCCTGGTTACCGGCACACGCGGTATAGATCGCGGTCTGCAGGAACTGGATGGCGATGGCAAAGGGAATAGACAGAGCCAGAGCGCTCTCCGGGGTCACGTCCGGGGTGGTGATGGCCATCAGGGTACCCACAACACCCGGTCCGATGGGGTTGGGCGGAACCGTGCCGCCGGCGCCCACGCCGAAGCCCATGAAGGCGAGCTCGGCCACGGCACCAACACTCAGGGCCGTGGGGATGTCGCCCAGGATGACGCCCACGCCAAACGACAGCACCAAGCAGCGATTGGTGTAGATGCCGAACAGCATGCCAGACCAGCACACTGCGGTCCACAGACCCACCAGCAGGGCCTGGATGATAGAGATATCCACGTTTCTCCTCCTTTTGCAGATCTCTCTGCCGCTTCTCCGTGCGAAGCGGCGCATTGCAGGACTAGTGCCTGCAGAACTCCACCAGATCGACCTCGACGGTGCCGTCTGCACCGGTGGGGAGCGTCTTGGTGTTGAACGTAATGCCGTGCTTATCGGCCATCTCGACGATGGCGGCCTTGTCCTCGGCACCCACGAAGATGGAGCGGGTGACCTTCTCCTTGCCCTCGGCGTTGTGGATGTTGCCCACGTTGATCTCGCCGGTAGGGACACCGCCCTCGACCAGGCGCAGAGCGTCGGCCGGGTTCTTGACGATCAGGAAGATGGTCTGCTCGGGGGCAGCCTTGTGAATGATGTCGATAACCTTCTGGACCGGGAAGAAGCGCATGGCGATGTTGCCCGGGATGACGGTCTTCATGAGGGTCTGGGCCATCTTGTCCTGTGCCGCCTCATCGTTCGCAACGATAACGGTGTTCACTCCCAGGGCCTTGATCCACATCTGACCCTGACCGTGGACCAGACGCTCATCGATGCGGGTCGCCACGATATTCGGTGTTGCCATTGGTGTTTCCTCCTACCAATACGGGTTCCAGCTCTTGGAGCTGCGAACAAGTGCTTCCATGAAGTAGTAATCGCCCCAGATGTTGCCCTCATCGACACCCTTGCCGGAGTGCCAGCTGTACACGCCGTGGTACAGAATCGGGCGGAGCGGGCTGTGGTCCTCGGACGTATAGCCGTTGATGAGCGAGCGCATCATGGCGTTGGTGACGCCCTGGTAGACGGCCGCATCCGGATCGTCCTTGCCCAGCATGGGCGCCATCTCCATAAAGCCGCAGGCAGCTGCCGCGGCGGCACTGGAGTCGCGGGACTGGCCGGAGCCGTCGCCGAAGATGAGATCCCAATAGCAGATGGAGTCCTGCGGCAGGCGGTTGATGAAGTAGTTAGCCATCGCACGCCAGGTCTCGGTGTAGGACATATCGTCCAGGTGGCGCATGTTCAGCGGGATACCGTAGATGCCCCAGGCCTGACCGCGTGCCCAGGCGGAGTCATCGGAATAACCCTGACGTGTGGCGCCGTGATCAGGCTCGCCGGTCTCGGGGTTCATATAGAACGTGTGGAACGCGCTGCCGTCGGGACGGATGATGTTGTCCACGGTGGTCTGGAAATGCTTGCGGGACTTCTCGCGATACTCCTGGTTGCCCGTCTCATCGGCAGCAAAGTAGAGAATCGGCAGATTCAGCATGCAGTCGATAATGAAGCGGCAGTGCTCCGGGCTGTTGAACGGACCCCAGGCCTGCAGGAACTGGCCCTTCTCCACCCAGCGCTCCATGAGCTTGTCCGCGGCGAGCAAAGCGGCGCGATGCGCGTCCTCGCTGCCGGTCAGGCGATAGGCCGCAACGCAAGACGGGACGTAGAGGAACCCGAGGTCGTGGTGATCGAGCTCGATACGGTTCTCCACGCGGTACAGGAAGCTGCCGACATTCTCCATGGCGCGGTCGCGGTACTTGTTGTCGCCCGTCACCTCGTAGGCGAGCCACAGCAGACCCGTCCAAAAACCATCGGTCCACTCGATGTTCTCGATGATGGGGTACTCAAGGCCCTTCGTTGCACACCACGGGAACTTCGTACCGAGCGCATCCATGTTCGCATCGATCTGCTTGAGGCAGCAATCGAGCCCGCGCTCGATCTCGGAAGCGGTCAGCGGCTTCGCGGACAGCCAGCGCTCACGGTCGGCGATCTGCTCGGTCACGATCTTGGTCATGCTCCCATCCTTTCTCACGTTGCCGATAGGCTAACTATAACCAAACCGTTTTACTACTTGCTTTAACAGCTATCTGCTAAACCGGTAGTAAACTGGTTTGACACTACGAAATGTATGATATGCCAAGATTATTCACAAGTGAAGAGCGATTCGTGATGTACGAACGGTAGGTTTTTGTCCGTAAACGGTAGTTAGTCTGTCGTTTTTAGTAAACGGTTTGACAAACTGGTTTACTTACAGGATTCTCTTATATCGAGCAACGAGTCGCAATATTGGACGATGCAGGCTGAAGCATGGGACGCCACGGCTCGCACCGTTTGATCGCGACGGTAAGAACCATATAAGTGAAAGGACACGCTCATGAAGATCGCGCTCATCAACGAGAACAGCCAGAACGGCAAGAACACCATGATCGAGACCGCGCTCAAGAAGGTCGTCGAGCCCATGGGCCACGAGGTCGTCAACTACGGCATGTACGCCGAGGAGGGCTCCGCTCCCCTCACCTACGTGCAGTGCGGCATCCTGGCCGGCGTCCTGCTGAACTCCGGCGCCGCCGACTACGTGGTGACCGGCTGCGGCACCGGCGAGGGCGCCATGCTCGCATGCAACTCCTTCCCCAACGTTCTGTGCGGCCACGTTGCCGACCCGCTGGACGCCTACACCTTCGCCCAGGTCAACGATGGCAACTGCGTTGCTATGCCCTTCGCCCTCAAGAACGGCTGGGGCCAGGAGCTCAACCTCGAGTACACCTTCGAGAAGCTCTTCGGCTTCGGCTCCGGTAACGGCTACCCGGCCGAGCGCGTCGTGCCCGAGCAGCGCAACAAGAAGATCCTCGACGGCGTGCGCGCGGTGACCCTGCGCCCGATGGTCGAGGTTCTGGGCGAGATGGATCAGGAGCTGGTCCGCGGCGCCCTGGCCGGCGAGCACTTCCAGGAGTACTTCTTCGCCTCCGCCACCGATGAGGCCATGATCGCCAAGGTCAAGGAGATTCTCGGCCTCTAAGTTCCGAGCACCACGCCCCGGGGCCGGACCGTTACGAACTTGGCCCAAGCCTTAAGCCCCCGGACCTCCAAAAGCCTCCTTTCATACACGCGGCACATCTCCCTTCAAGCGTAGCCGCGCACAGCAAACCCCTGCCCGGTCTCCTTCGCCGAGCAGGGGTTTCTTTTGTCTTGGTCATGAGGGCCCATTCCAACGGACTTCGCACGCTTCTCAACAAAACCGTGGTTATGCACCGGAATAATGGCGGCCAGTAAACAGAACCGTGAATACGTACCACTTTCGAAGCGATACAGAGGTAAAAGTAACCCAAAACAACGGGTTTGACGCGTCAACGGGCCTCGGCGGCGGCCCAAAACAACGGGTTTGACGCGTCAACGGGCCTCGGCAACGACCCAAAACAGCGGGCTTGACGTGCCGGGGCGCGAGCAACGATCCAAAACAACGGCGCTCGGTCGACTCACACCGTTGGACCGACGGATGACAGGGAGCCTTTAGTTACAGACGATGCTCCTCGATGACACCGTTGCGGTAGGCATCCAGCAGCTGACGCAAATCGCCGATCTGCTCACGAATCTCAACGCCGGTATCGGTATCGCTCACCATGCGACGATCCTGAGGAATATCGAACCGCTCCGTCTCGCTCACGATGTCGGCGTTGCGGGCGAGCACAGCCGAAACGCTTTCGAACGCCTGGTGTGCCTTCAGACGGCAACCACGCGAGCTCGAGATGAGCGTGTACCCGGCTATCCCGGTCTTTGGATGGTACGCCCTGCAGAACCCGCCGTCGATCACCAGCAGGCGCCCGTTCGCGCGAATGGGCTTCTCGCCCTCGCCCGTATGCACCGGCGTATGCCCGTTGATGATATGCCCATCCCCCGACATCACACCGAATTCCGACAAGATGGCATCGCAGATGGCCGGGTCGTTGGTCAACGTGAAATACGGATCCATGGGCTCCACCCATGTTGCGGGATCGTCGATATAGGAGCGCTCGAACGTCTTGACATGGCGCCCGCTCGCCGGCGATTTCATCCCGATCCACAGGTACCACATCCAGTCGAGGGCATCGGCATCGCCCTCGCGCCAGGCACGTCGAGCGACCTCGTCGCAAAAATCGAGATAGTCCCGACCGCTACGCCACGTGCCCAAACAATTCATGGACGAGAAAGTCCCGTCATCGTTCATCGGCACGCAGCCGTGGAACAGCAGGTTACGGTTGCGCACCAGGTACATTCCGCCGTGGCTGTAGAGAAACTCGACATGACGACGCAGGTGATCGGCTCCGGCAAACTCCGCCACCAGCTTGTCGACGATATGCTGCTCGGCCTCGGTCAACTCGTAGGGATGCTCCGGGTCCACCGTGGGGAAATCAGTCGTCGCTAGCCCATGGACCGAGCCATCGGGCAGCGTCACCGCGCCCGCATCCGCATCGATCTTGTCCAGCAGCAGCCGGTCGCGCATGTCGAAGCAGGCGTGGCGCATGATGATCTGTCCTTCGAGCTTGAACAGCAGCACGTTGATGGCCTTTACCAACGGTGTGAGCTTGGCGGCCAGGCCCGTAGCCCCCGCGGGAACCGGCTGATAGGTGGCATCGGCGAACGCCACGAGCTCGCGCAGGGATATGCCGTAATCGTTCTCGAGGATCTCGTAGTTGCCGTAGCGCAGGTTGTTGCGTAGCACCGTGGCCACGCAGGCGGGCTGGCCGGCCGCGGCACCCATCCATAAAAGATCGTGGTTGCCCCACTGGATGTCGAGCGAATGGTACCCCATGAGCTGGTCCATGATCTTGGCCGCGCCGCCACCTCGGTCGAAGATGTCACCCACCAGATGCAGATGGTCAACGACCAGGCGCTTGATCAATGCCGCAAGCGAGCAGATGAAGTCATCGCCCGCCGCCGTCTCCAACACGGAATCGATGATGCGCTCATGGTACCGCACGCGATAGTTGTTCTCATCGGGATGCGTGTGCAGCAGCTCGTCGATGATGTACGCATAGTCGTGCGGGATGGCCTTGCGTACCTTGGAGCGCGTATAGCGACTCGAAAGCGCCCGGGCCACGGTAAGCAGCTCATCGAGCACCGTCTTGTACCACCCGCTTGTATCCAGATGCTCGCTGCGGACGAGGGCGATCTTCTCGCGCGGGTAATAGATGAGCGTGCACAGGTCGCCCTTCTGCTCCTCATCGAGCGTGTCGCCGAAAATCTCGTCCACATGTTCGCGCACCACGCCCGAGCAGTTGTTAAGGATGTGCATGAACGCATCGTATTCGCCGTGCAGATCGCTCATGAAATGCTCGGTACCCTTGGGGAGATTGAGAATGGCCTGGAGATTGATGATCTCGGTGAAGACCGATTGCTGCGTGGGGAACTGTTGGGACAGAAGACGCAGGTATTTCAAGGTCTGTTCGCTGCGATCGTTCACGCTGACACACTCCTTGCCGCGCTTGTGCGCCGTTCAAGTTAATTCGCGTCACTCAACAGTACCACGCATCCGCCTCGCCCACGTTGCCCCTCGCAAAGCCCCAGGGCTACCCCATACCGGGGATATGGTTTGGCGAGATCTGCATGTTTTTGTCTTTTTTCGGTCTATTGGGCCACGTTGAGCTTCCTCTAAAATCATATTGATGCATATTTATGCATGGATTTTGCTATGAATTCATTAGTTTGATTTAGCTCGATTCAGACCGGCTTTAAAAGCGACTGGAAGACCGAAAAAAGACAAATCCATGCATGATTTGCACGTTCGCCCTATAACGACCCCCCGCGGAAGGAATCAATCAAAAAAGAGAGGGCGGTTGTCGCCCTCTCCCCTAAAAGGGATACCGCGAGCGCCCCGCGCTCGAGCACCTGAGCCTTAATGGCGGCGCACGCCCTTGGACAGGTGCCTGTGCAACTCATCGGCATTGGCGCAAGCCGGACACGATGACGGAACGCCCCCGGCGCCCGCCCCGCGTGGGCCCGACGAGGAGGAGCATCCGGAACAACCCGAGCAGCCCCCGCAATCACCGCAGGTGCCGTGCCTGCGCATGCGCAAAACGACCGCCACGAAGGCAACAGAAACCAGCGTCAGAATAACCATATCAACGAGAGACATCTTGTCCTCCTAACCATCGGTATCAGCATATCGCCATTTGCCGAATCCAGCACCCACGATAGGCCATGCCGCGGTGCGCCCCCATCACCTACTCTTGGCCCCACGCGCCCTTGGGCATGGGCCGAAACAGCTGGAATGCGATCCCCAGCGCAGCGACGACGGCAACGACAGTCCAAACGCCGCACACGCCCTGAGCCGCCAGGTAGAACTGGTTGATCATCAGCGCCACCACCCAAGCGAATCCGCATTCATAGCCCAGCGCGATCGCAGTCCATTTGGCCGACCCCATCTGAGCGCGAATCGTGCCCATGGCCGCAAAACAAGGTGCGCAAAGCAGGTTGAAGGCGCCGAAAGCGGCGATGGCGCCAGCGCTCGGGAACAGCGCGGCAAAGGCGCTCCACAGGCTCGGGTCGGTCTCGGTCGCCTCGGCCAGATGTAGCAGGGACGCCGCCGTGGCCATCACGTTCTCCTTTGCTACCAGGCCCGTCACACTCATGGCGGTGGCTTGCCAGGTATCAAAGCCCAGCGGGGCGAAAACCCACGCGATCGCGCTGCCGAGCATGGCCAGCACCGAATGGTCGGCAAACTCATCCGGAATGCCGGGCATAGCCGGCAGGAATCCAAAGACTCCTTGGTACACGCCAAAGTTCGACAGGAACCACACCACGATGGTCGAGGCAAAGATGATCGTGAACGCCTTCTTGACGTACGCGCTCACGCGCTCCCACACATGCAGCGTCCAGGAACGCAGGCTCGGCAGGTGATACGCCGGCAGCTCCATAACGAACGGCGTGGGACGCCCGGCGAACAACCGCGTCTTCTTGAGCATGATGCCCGAGACGATAACCGCCACCACGCCCAGGAAATAGAACAGCGGAGCGATCCAGGTGGATTCGGCGTCCCCGATCAGCGCCCCCATGACCAGCGCGATAACCGGCAGCTTCGCTCCGCACGGGATGAACGTGGCGGTCATGACGGTCATGCGTCGGTCGTTTTCGTTCTCGATGGTCTTGGTGGCCAACACGCCCGGCACGCCGCACCCCGTCGACACCAACATGGGGATGAAGGACTTGCCCGACAGGCCGAAGCGCCGGAACACGCGGTCCATCACGAACGCCACGCGCGCCATATATCCGCAGTCCTCCAGGAAGCTGAGCAGGACAAACAGCACGAGCATCTGCGGGATGAAGCCCAGCACGGCGCCCACGCCCGCGATAACGCCATCGCATACGAGGCTGATTACCAGGTCACTCGCCCCCAGCGCGCCCAACCAACCCGACACCGCCGCGGGCACGCTCGGCATCGCCTGGCCGAACAGCGTCCAGCCCTCGCCGAACAGGTTGTCGTTCACCCAATCGGTCATAGCCGTACCGAACGTGGAGATCGCCAGGTAGTACACGCCGAACATGATCAGGGCGAAGATGGGCAGGCCGAGAATGCGGTTTGTCACGACCCTATCGATCTTCTCCGATGCGCTCATGCGCGCCGGCGCGCGGTGCAGACAGCTCGACACGATACGCGCCACCGCGCCATAGCGCTCGGAAGTGATGATCGATTCCGCATCGTCATTGCACTGCTGCTCGCACGCGGCGATCAGCTCCTCAACCCGGCCGCGATCCGTTGCGGTCACCCCTGCAGCCGAGAGGGCATTGGAATCCCGCTCGAACAGTTTCACCGTCAGATATCGCCGCTTTTCCGCGGGAACGCCATCGTGCAGACAGCTCGCGACCTGCTCCAACACCTGCTCGATGGACGCATCGAAACGTGTGTCCTTTGTCGGTGTCGGCGCGGGGGCCCCTGCGGCCTCGCGTGCGCGGACAAGCAACTCGTCCACGCCCCGGTTTTTTAGCGCGGAGATCTGCACAACGGGACAGCCCAAAGACCGCTCCAACCGCGTCACATCGATACGGTCGCCGTTTTTCTCCACGAGGTCCGTCATGTTGAGGGCCACGACGGTCGGCAGCCCGGTCTCGAGCACCTGCAACGCAAGGTACAGATTCCGCTCCAAGTTGGTTGCATCGATCACCTGAACGACCACGTCGGCCTCGCCGCTCAAGAGGTAATCGCGCGAAACACGCTCCTCGGGGCTGTACGGAGATAGCGAATAGATGCCGGGCAGGTCGCACACAACGGTTGAGGAGTCACGCAGAAGCGGGGCCTCCTTCTTCTCCACCGTTACGCCCGGCCAGTTACCCACGTAGCCGTTTTGGCCTGTAATCAGGTTGAATAACGTTGTCTTCCCGCAGTTGGGATTACCCGCAAGGGCTATATGAAGCTGGTCCTGTACCATCGGTCTCTTCTCTCTTGGCTTTGAAACGATCGCAGCGGTCAAATACGTTGCCGAGCCACCTACATTTGTTAACTTAGGGTAACTCTGCCATCAAATAAAAAAGCTCCATGCGCTCCGGCCGCCTCACGGCGGTGCCACCGAGCTTAGGAGACTTCCACGATCGCGGCCTCTTCCCTCCTGATGGAAAGCTGATAGCCGCGCACCGCGATCTCCACGGGATCTCCCAGCGGCGCCACGCGAACCACCTCAAACGGTGTGCCTTTGATCAGGCCCAGGTCCATAAGGTGGCGACGCAGGGCACCCTCGCCGTGCAGCCTGGCGATAACTCCGGAGCTGCCAACGGGCATGTTCCCTAGTGTCTTCATTTCCTTCTCCTCACGTTTTCCCTTGTCAGCGGGCCGATGCGCATCGCGCAGAGGGGTCCACGATCCGCATCGGCACGTTGACAGCGGGCAACTGGGCGGCGACATCTGCGGCAGCGTTTCCTAGGCGGCCATGACATGTCGAGCCACATTGGCATCGAGGCCAAGCCGCGCGCCCTTCACCAGCACGATTAGATTTACCGCACTCGCGCTCACAACCCGAATCTGGGCCCCTTCCACAAAACCCAGCTCGCGAAGATGCCGGCGCATATCCTGGGGTCCGCTTACGCGTCGAACGAACAGGAGCTCTCCAGCATGCGCCATCGACAGGGGCGCTGCGGGACGCGTCGGTGAGTTTGAAACGGTGCTCATGTGAAGCCCTTCTGCCATTATCTGTTTACCGTGGTTAACTTATCACATCATTCCTTGTTTGTGTAGCACTTTGTTAGATTTGGTTTACTTTTTTACCCTTCCACTCCAAAACCATCCAATGCGGGACGATACATTCGATGACAAGCACGGAGGCTGGGGTGCCTGCCGCAAGTGCCTTGCGGAATCGGCCCCGAAGACTTCGGGAATCCCCGCTTTCGCCGCGAATGATTGGCGCAAATGACAAAAGTGGACGGTTGTGAGCGCCGCATCGCGCGGCCAGGGACATCCGGCGGGTCTTTTTTCGGTTGCGGGAGGAGGATCCGGTCGAGACGGCACAAAAGTATGCGATTTAGACATACAGATGTTGCTTTATTTAACCCGTACGTCTCCATCTGGAGCCGCAGCGGAGACCAGGGGTACTCATAACCGTGCATTTTTGTCACAGAACGAGGAAAAACGATGGCGATGGGGCTTGGGCGACGGCGCCCGGCCCCTGGAACGGCGCTACGCCACTTTTAGAGACACGATAGCGATGCAGGGCGACGGCGCCCGGCCCCATCGCCAACGAAAAAACGGCCCCCGGCATGCCGGGGGCCGTCAACAGGGCCAATAGCAGCGTTATTTGCCTGTTCGCCGCACAGGTCACACGCGGCATCGCTATTCAAAGAAGCCAAACTGCTCATAGGCATTGTTGTAGCAGATGTCCTCCACGATGCGCCCAAGGTATCGATCGTCCTCGGGGAGACGCCCGGCCTCGACCCATTCGCCCAGCACACAGCACAGAACGCGACGGAAATACTCATGGCGCGGATAGCTCAGGAAGCTACGGGAATCGGTCAGCATCCCGCAGAAATTGCCCAAAAGGCCCTGGCTCGCGCACATGCGCAGCTGATCGTACATGCCATCGAAGTTATCGTTGAACCACCAGGCGCAACCGAGCATCATACGCTGACGTATGCCTCCACCCTGGAACGACCCGGCAAGGGACGCAAGGGCGAGCATATCGTTGGCGTTCAGGCTGTACAGGATGCATCGGGGCAGGCTATCGGCCTGTTCAGCGACGTCGAACAGCTTGCGCAACTCGCCTGCCAAACCGGCCTGATCGCCCACCGAGTCAAAGCCCGCATCGCGGCCGCAGCGGGCCAGGCCCAGCGTCGAGTCGTTGCGGAAGCAATTCGCATGGATCTGCATGGTCCAGCCATGGCGCTTGTACTCGCCCATCAGGTGCAGGGTCAACGCGGACTGGTATGCCACGGCCTCCTGCGCGGACACGGATTCCCCCGCAAGGGCACGCGCAACGATGTCGGCAACCCGATCGTCATCCGAGGCCTCGAACACAAAGGTGTTGGCCCCGTGGTCGGCAAAACGGCCGCCTACCTCATGGAAGAACTCGACGCGCTGCGATGCAGCCCGCTTGAGGCTCTGCCAGTCCGTCACGCCCACGCCCGCAGCCTTACCAAAACGGGCAATGTAGTCGGAAAACCCGGGCACATCGATGGCCATGAGCATGTCAGGGCGGAACGTCGGCAAAACCTTGAACCCGTTTTCGGCCTCCTGCTCGCCGAGCAGTCGATGATACGCAAGGTCGCTTGCCGGATCGTCGGTCGTGCACAGGCAGCGCACGTCGAAGGAGCGGATGAGGTTTTTGGCCGTAAACTCTGGCTGCGCGATGATCTCGTTGGCGCGTGTCCAGATCTCCTCGGCGTTCTCCCGGCAGATGGTCAGGTCGATACCGAAGACGCGGCGCAGCTCCAAATGGCTCCACTCGTAAATGGGGTTGCCCACCGCGCGTTCCACAGCATCGACGAACGCCAGGAACCGAGCGTGGTCGTCCTCACCGCGGATCACATCCTCGGGCGTGCCGTTCGCGCGCATGAGACGCCACTTGTAATGGTCGCCGGCGCCGTTGTCAAACAGCCACACCTGGGATAGGTTGTCGAAACGACGGTCCTCGTAGATCTCGCGCGGATCGAGATGGCAATGGTAGTCGATGATGGGCATGTCCTCGGCGTGGTCGTGATACAGGCGGCGCGCCCAGGGCGTTGTAAGCAAAAAGTCATCGTTGAGCAGCATAGTCGCTCCTTACTTGCTCGTTTTCTCGAGCGCTTCCCACACGCCGTTGATATATGCGATGCCCAGGGCGCGGTCGAACAGGCCGTATCCGGGACGGCCGGTCTCGCCCCAGATCATGCGCCCGTGGTCGGGTCGGATATACCCCTCGAAGCCGTTGTCATGCAGCGCGCGCATCATGCGCACCATATCCAAAGAACCGTATTCGCTCGGGTGCGGTGCCTCGTAGAAGTCCTTGTTGCCGGGCTCCTCGGGGGAGATGTACTTGATATTGCGCATGTGCACAAAGTGGATGCGCCCGCGGCGGGTGAACTCCTCCAGGATCCCGTAGATGTCGTTGCCCGGTTCCTCGGCGATCGATCCGCAGCACAGGGTGATGCCGTTGTAGGGCGTGTCGACGGCGCGGCAGAGCCAATCGAGGTCCTCGCGGTTCTTGATGATGCGCGGCAGGCCGAACATGGAATACGGCGGGTCGTCGGGGTGGATGGCCATCTTCACATCGCACTCCTCGCACACCGGCATAATCGCCTTGAGGAAATAGACGAGGTTCTCGCGCAGCCTATCCTCATCCACATCGTGATAGGCATCCAGCAGGCTGCGGATCTGGGACAGGCGCTCCGGCTCCCACCCGGGCAGGGTGAACTCGCCCGAACCGTTGGCCACGGTGTCGATGATCTCCTGCGGATCATCGGGGATGTTCTTGCGGATGAACGCGAGCGTGGAGGAGCCGTCCGCCAGACGGTAGTCCAGATCGCTCTTGACCCAGTCGAACACGGGCATGAAGTTGTAGCAGATGACCTTGATGCCCTCGGCAGCCAGGTTGCGGATGGTCTGCTTGTAGGCCTCGATATGCTCATCGCGCTTGTCGGTGCCGATCTTGATGTCGTCGGACACGTTGACGCTCTCGATCACCTTGAGCGTCAGGCCGTTTGCCTCGACCATCTCGCGCAGCTCGTGGATGCGCTCGCGCGGCCACACCTCACCCGCGGGAATATCGAACAGGGTGCCGACGATGCCGCGGCAGCCGGGGATCTGGCGAATCTGCTCGAGGGTGATCTTCTCCTCGTTGGGACCGTACCAGCGAAACGTAAGCTCCATGGGCGATTCCTTTCTACACGTATTGGGCGATGGTTTTGGCGACGGCGCCGGGGCCGGCGAGCATCTCGATGAGGAAGCGCTCTACCTTTGCGCCCAAACCGATCCCGTACAGGTCGGCGCCGAAAATGGCGGCGTTGGACAGGATGGGGGCCACGCACTCGTGGACGAGCGCGGCATCGGTGCAGCCGAGGCCGAGAGGCGCCATGCGCTCGGTGAGCTCGGTGAGCATGGGGTCGGGGCTCGGCGCGAACGCGCTGCCCTCGTCGTCCACACCCAACAGGTAGCGCAGCCAGCCCGCGCAGGTGAGCGGGATGAACGTGAGCGCCGCGGGGTCGAGCTCGGCGCTGGCGATATAGCTCTTGATGGTCTCGCCGTACCGCACCGGGATCTTCTGCGAGGTGTCGGCGGCGATGCGCTGCGGCGTGTCGGGCAGGCTTGGGTTGGGCAGACGGCGCTCGAGGAGCTGGTCGATAAACTGCTTGGGATCGATCACGCGGGGATCGACCACCACGGGCAGCCCTTCGTCATAGCCGATATGGCGAATGAGCTTGACCAGGTCGGGATCGGTCATCTCGTCCGCGATCTTGCGGTAACCGAGCAGGCAACCGAAGACGGCGAGGCACGTATGCAGCGGGTTGAGGCATGTGGTGACCTTCATGGTGTCCGCTCGCTCGGCAGTCTCGCGGTCGCACATGATCACGCCGCCCAGCTCCAGCTCGGGGCGGCCGTTAGGGAAGCTGTCCTCCACCACCAGATAATGCACGGCCTCGGTGTTGGCAAAGCCCGCAAAATGAATGCCGTTGGCGCTCTCAATCATGCCCAGATCCCCGATACCCTGCCTATTGAGGGCCGCCTCGGTGGCCGGCGCGGGATTGGGGGTGATCCGGTCGATCATGGTCCAGGGAAAGCTCACGCGCGCCTCGTCGGAGACGTAGGCGACGAACTCGGGCGTGACCAAACCGCGCTCGGCCCAGCCGTCCACAACGGTCAGGATGTTCGTGCGGAACCGCTCGCCGTTGCGCGAGAAGTTGTCTGTGGACACCATGGCGATGGGCGCGGCACCGGCATTGAAGCGGGCCAGCAGCAACGCGGCCACGATACCCATGGTGCTCGCGGCGCCCGCGGGACCCGCCTCGATCTCGGCGGCCACGAACGGCAGCAGCTCCCCGGCGGCATTGCGCACCGCGTAACCCTTCTCGGTGATGGTGAAGGTCACCATCTGGAGCTCGGGGCTCTCAAAGTAGCGCCGGGCGCGCTCGAAGTCCTCGGGACGGCTCGGGTTTGCAAACAGGGCGTCGGCCGTGACGGCGAGCACGCGCTCGTCGAGCGTGCCGTCCTCGTTCATAACGACCTGCAGGATATCGTTATCGAACGGGGCGTACACGCTGTCGATCGTAAAGGGGCTGAACGTCTCGGCCACCACCACGCCCCGGTCGAGCTTGCCTGCATCGGCGATGTCCTGGGCGATCTCCGCGTGCAGCGCGCGGTACAGGTTGCCGCCGCCGAAATGCATCCACACGGGTTGCTCGGCGCCCGCGGCCTTGACCGCATCCACATCGAACTGCGGTAGGCGAACGCCCATCCGTGCCAGCTCGTCGGTGTGGGTTCGCCATGCTTTCAGGGAAACCATCGTTGACCTCCATCGATCGCCACTCTTGAGTACTCTGTGCTCATACGATAACTAGTATATTAGTTCTAATACAATAAAACACAGGTGAGAACGGCTTTCTTATGAGATTTGATTTCCGTAACTGGTCTGTATCAGGCTTTAAGCGGCTATTATTGCCAATTCTGACACATCAGTTTACATCGTGATGGCTTCGTCCCTGCTGCCGCAGTAAAATAGATGCCTGTGAGTGCACGCGACATGATCGCGAACAGTAAGATCGCGTATCACCTACCCTATCCGTATAGTAGACGCACCAGCACGAAGGATCGCAGCCGCCATGGACGAACGCGAACAACAAACCGCCGATACGCAATCCCTGCAAGAGCAGGCCTATCTCGCCCTACGCCGCGCCATCATCTTCGCGCAGTACAAGCCCGGCGAGCGCCTCGTCCCCAAGCAAATCTGTGAGGAGCTCAACCTGGGCCGCACGCCCGTGCGCGAGTCGCTCGTCCGTCTGCAGCAACAGGGACTCGTGCGGACCGTCCCCCAAAGCGGCACGTACGTCTCGCGCATAGACAGCCGCGCGGCCGAGTGCTCGCGCTTTGCCCGCGAGCATCTGGAGCAGCAGGTGGCCATCGAATGCTGCGCGCGCATCGACGATGCCGGCATAGCCCTGCTCGACGAGACCATCGCCCAGCAGGAGCAGGCCGTGGCCGACCACGACCAGCGCGCCTTTTACGAGAGCGACAACCGCATGCACGAACTGCTCTTCCGACTTGCAGGACGCGAGCGTATTTGGGACTGGCTCGATCTTACCAACACGCATTTCGAGCGATTCCGCTGGTTGGCCGTCCTCACCAATGGGGTCGATTGGAACGTTGTTATAGACCAGCACCGCCAGATCAGAAACGCCATCGTGGCACGCGACACCAACGAGGTGTCGTACCTGGTCACCAGACACCTGCACAAGGCCCTGGGCGACCGAGAGACCGTCGTGGCGGCACATCCCGAATATTTCGAGGAGGCCTAGGCCGGAACATCGGCCACATCGCCCTATCCGCACAACAGCCACAGCAAAGGCCGGGCCCGCATAAAGCGGGACCCGGCCTTTATACTTGCTGAATATCCGGCGCAAACTACTAGATCTCGCAGGCTGCATCGTATGCGGTCTTGGTGGCGCGGGAAATGTCGCCGCCCTCCTCGCTGCAGTCGCCCACGAACGTCCAGGCGACGCCAGCGGCGTCCAGCGGCTTGGTGTCGAAGGCAACGCGCTTGGCGCCGATGGCCATGACGGCATAGTCGATGGGCAGGCGTTCCTCGGAGCCGTCGGCGCACTCGCACACGAGCTCGGTCGGGGTGATCTCGAGGACCTTGTGCTGCACGTACTGCTTCACGCCGCGGGCCTCGAAGTGCTCGAACAGGGTCGGCTTGATGGTCGGGCCCTCATCGGCGGCGATGCTCTCCATCATCTCGACGACGCTGACCTCGCAGCCGCCATCGGCCAGCAGCTCGGCGGTCTCGCAACCGACCATGCCGCCGCCGATAACGGCGACCTTGCCGTACACCTCGGCGGTGCCGGCCAAGACCGACCAGGAATCCGCCACGTTGGCGCCGTCGCGGCCCTTGATCGGCGGACATGCACACTGGGCGCCCACGGCCACGATCACATGGTCGAACGAAGCGGAGGCGAGCTCATCGGCGGAAACCTCGCGGCCGAGCTCGAACTTCACGCCGGCGTCCTGAGCCGCCGCGACGGCGTCCTGGATGGCACGGCGCAGCTCGGACTTGCGCGGCGGCACGCAGGCGATATTGAGCTGACCGCCCAGCTCGCAGGAACGCTCGAACAGCGTCACGTCATGACCGCGGAGCGCGGCCACGCGAGCGGCCATCAGGCCGGCGATACCGCCGCCGACCACGGCGACGCGCTTGGCAGTCTCGGCCGGGGTGATGTGACGGATGGTCTCGAAGCCGTTCTCGGGGTTGAGGACGCATGCGAGGCCCTCGCGCTTCTGGATGGCGTCGGTGCAGCCCTTGTTGCAGGACAGGCAGCGGATGATCTTGTCGCCGCGGCCCTCCTCGACCTTGCGCACCCAGTCCTCATCGGCCAGGAAGCCGCGGCCGATACCGACCATATCGGCCTTACCGGACTCGACGACGCGCTCGGCCATCTGCGGATCGATGATTCGGCCGACGGCGGATACCGGGATGTTCACGGCGTCCTTGATCTGGCCGGCGATGTCGACGAAGAAGCCGTAGGGCTGCACGCCCATGGGTGGGATGGTGTCGGCCATGTTGCCCGTGTGATTTGCCTGGGCGACATGCAACATGTCGACGCCGGCCCCCTCGAGCCACTGGGCGAACTGCGGTGCATCGCACAGGTCGATGCCGCCTTTGCCGCGCTCGGGCGTCACAATGGGGAACTTGTAGTCGATAATCATGTCGGGCACGGCCTCGCGCAGCGCGCGGACGAGCATAAGGGCGAAACGGGTGCGGTTCTCCAAGGACCCACCGAACTTGTCGGTGCGGTGATTCATACGCGTGGAGCACAGGCAGCCGGTCAGACGGTCGCCATGAACCTGGATGACGTCGACGCCTGCCTTCTCGGCACGACGTGCGCAGTCGCACATCTTGTCGACGATCTTCATGAGGCCCTCTTCGGTGACCTCATCGGTGAAATGCATCATGTCGTGATGCAGGCGCTCGCGCACCTCGGCCATCTTACCCTGCTGGAAGAGCTCGTTGATGGCATCGACGTCGTACTCGGGGTGGAAGATCTGCACGCCGAGCTTGGCACCGTACTTGTGCACCTCGTCCGCGAGTTTCTTGAAGGACTCGATCTGCTCGTCGCAGTACAGCTTGGGCGTGGGCGAGAACGACGCGATGGGCGCGACATCGCCCAGGACGATGTAGGCGGCGCCGCCCTGCGCGATACGGGTATAGAAACCGCGGCTGCGGTCGCCGATGGATCCGTCGCGCTCCTCGTAACCGGTGGTCAGGGGCGGGAACATGATACGGTTCTTGAACTCGACACCGCCGACGGTAATGGGCTCGAGGATCTTCATATCGGGTTTGGTCATGGACGTTCTCCCTTCAAAGGCGCAGCGCTGCTTGACGCAACGAAGCACACTATAGAACCAAATTAGCTATGCTTTTTGACGAATTCGGCCACCGCGTCCAAGCACTTGCCGCGCGACTCAAGATTGGCGAAATTGTGGCCGCCGCCCGGGGTTTGGATGTACTCTGCATCGTTATACACGGCCTTGTAGCTCTCGCAATCATCATTGGAGACAAGGTTGTCGTCATCGGGGCGCACGATAAGAGTGGGGCCCTCGAACCCCTTTGCCTCGGTAAACGGATCAGGATGGGCTCCCATGTTGTGGTTGAAGGCCATCTTGAAAACAAGGCCCTCCATGTCGGCATAATCGCGACCGGTATGCTGTTCGAGCAGGGTCGCGTTCTTCTCGGCACCGCGCCACATAGCCGCGCCGGGGCTCAAAAGCACCAGGCCGCGCGGATTGATGCTGGGAGCCGCACTGGCGGCAACATACCCACCCATGCTGTGGCCGGCAAGGAACATGCGGTCGGCGTCCGCCCACTCCTGCTTGGAAGCCCAGGCAAAGATGTCGGCGGCGTCGTTCAGCAGGCCATCGAACAGCATGTCGGAAAACTCTCCGTCGGACTCACCGCAACCGTAGAAATCGAAGCGCACGCATGCGATGCCCTCGCGTGCCAGCTTGCGGGCCAAGTTGGTGTTGAAGTACTTGTAGCCCGAAGCGGAGCCGCCAAAGCCGTGCAGCATGACGAGGCACGGGAACGTGCCCTCCCCCGCGGGGACCGTGGCGATTCCACGCAGGGTATACCCATCCCTGTTCTCAAATGCAACCTGCAGTGTTTCCATATTCCTTACCTTTCCTGACAAACGATGCCGGCGATCGATGCGTTACTCGGAGACAACGGCCTCGCCTGCGGCGTCGGCGGCAGCCTTGCGCTCGGCGCGCTTGGCCTTGAGGGCCTCGAGCATCTCGGCGGTCTTCTTCTTGGTGAGCGGGTACATGAGCAGCAGCACGACTGCAGCCAGGCCGTAGCCGATGGCGTAGCTGGCGGTGTAGGCATGCCAGATACCGCTCACGACACCGGCGGTCTGGACGGCGCCGGCGGCGGTGTTGTAGCCGATGATACCCAGGACGAAGCTGGACAGGGAGCCGGAGACGGCGTTGGCCAGCTTGCGGAAGAAGCTGTACGCGGAGTACATGACGCCCTCGGAACGCTCGCCCGTCATGAGCTCGTGGTAGTCGATGGCATCGTTGAGCAGGGCCCAGATGAGCACCTGCATGCCCGACACCAGGATGTAGCACACGCCGTTGATGGCGATGAAGGCGATGGGGCTATGCAGCGGGAAGAAGAACAGCACGGCAAAGACCAGGGCGCCCATGCCGGCACCGGCAACGCACCATTCCTTCTTGCCGAATTTGTTGGCCAGCGGCTGGGTTACGAAGAACACCACGATGGCGAAGACGGTGGACAGCATGCCAAAGACCGCCTGGAGCTGAACGTTGCCGAAGTAGTCTCGGAACAGATAGGTGTTGAGGCCGTTGACCACCGAGGCGCCGATCATACCGACCAGGGAGAAGCAGATGACGCCGATGAGGGGCTTGTTGCGGGCGATCTTCTTGATGATCTCGAAGTAGTTGAACTTCTCGCCCTTGGGACGCGGCGGGGCGATGACGCGCTCTTTGCACCAACGGCTGGTGATCTGCAGGCACAGCAGGCCAATGAGGGCACAGATGGATGCCATCATGAGGAAGCGGCCCGGAACCGGGTTGTTATCGACATAGAGCACCAGCGGGCCGACCATGACGATGACGGTCATGAAGATGGTGCCGCCCAGGCTGCGGTAACGGGAAAGCTCGGTACGGTGGGACTCGTCGTCGGTCATGACCGAGGAGAGGGAACCGAAGGGAACCTGCACGCAGGTGAACAGCGCCTCATACAGCACATAGCTGATGAAGCAGTAAGCGAGGCGCAGACCGTAATCCAGGTTGCTCACGTTCAAGAAGCCCAGAACGCACAGGATGGCCATGGGGAAGGACGCAACCTTGATCCAGGGGACGAACTTGCCCTTGCCGTCCTTCGCCTTGCGCATATCGACGAGCGCGCCGATGATCGGGTCGTTGATCGCGTCCCAGATCTTGGTGACGAGCATGAGGATACCCACGTGGAACGGGTTCAGATGCAGGACCAGGATGTAGAAGACCGACAGGTACATGGCGCGGAACTGCTCAGTGCAGCAGCAGCCCAAGTCGCCCAACGTGTAACCGATCTTGTCCTTCATTGAGAACGGTCGCACGCTTTTCTTTTTCGCCATCGCCCTCTCCCTTCATATTAGGCATCAAGCCCAGCTCGCCCTATCGTTGGCAAACCGGGCCCGATGCATCATTCTGATATATTAGATTGTGAACAGAAACGAGCGATTTGTGAAGAGTATTTCGTAGGCGGTGTGATTATTACCGCGAGCGGATGAGAATACAGGCAGTTTCGCCTTGTATTTGTCAGATTGCTAACAAATCTAAGATATCAGTCTTACCTAAAACTGAAATATCAGTGCCTCGATGGCGCCGTGTGGTTGCGGTATAGAGATGCGGCCCGATACCGCTTGCAGTACCGGGCCGCACGATCGGCAGCTATCCCAACAGCGCAAGGATGCGCTTCTTGTGCTCCAGGAACGCCGGCGTGAGCGCAAAATCGGCTCGCTCGGCGCGCGGGCACGCGATGCGCTCCTCCCCTGCGATCCGCGTGGGCTCGCCGGCTTGCGGGTCGCCGCGCATCACGTATATGACGTCCGCCAGGCCCAAGGCCTCGTCGATGTCGTGCGTGACCACGAGCGCCGTGGTGCCAAAGCGCTCGGCCACGTCCAAAAACCACGCATGCATGTCGGCCTTGGTAAAGGCATCGAGCGCCGAGAAGGGCTCATCGAGCAGCATGAACTCCTGCGAGAACAAGTAGCTGCGCAACAGGGCCGCACGCTGGCGCATGCCGCCCGAGAGCTCCGCCGGCCAGCGCTGCTCGCACCCGCTCAAACCGAACGTCTCGAACAGCTCGGAGGCCCGGCGGCGGGCCTCGTCGCGCGGCGCGCCGCGCAGCACCAGCGGCAGCGCCACGTTGTCGACGATGCGCTTATGCGGCAGCAGCAGATCTTTCTGCAGCATGTAGGCCAGCTCGCCGGGGACACCGGTGACGTCGCGCCCGTTGAGCTCAACCGTGCCCGCCGCCGGACGGGCGAGGCCGGCGATCACATGGAACAGCGTGGTCTTGCCGCAGCCGGACGGGCCGAGCAGGCACGCCACCTGCCCGGATGCAACCGTCAGGCTCACGTTGTCCAGCACGCGCAGGCCATCGAGCTCCTGCGTCACGCCGCGCACATCAAGACGGGCCATGCCCGACCCCTCCTCTCCTATCCTTTGTTGGATTTAGGCGAAAAACTTGTCGGTCATGCCGGCACCGGCCTCGATGGGGTCGGCAAAGCCCTGATCGGACACCCACTCGAAGAACGCGTCCCAGCGCTTGGGGTCGATAACGCCCCAGTCCTCGGCATCGGCCTGGTACTGATCGGCCAGGTAATTCTGGCTGGCGTGCACCAGCTCGCTCTCGAGTTCGGGCGCAGCCTTGAGCAGGATCTCGGCTGCGGCATCGGGATCCTCGATGCAATCCTTGTAGCCCTTGCGGGTAGCATCAACAAACGCCTTGACCGTGGCCTCGTCGCTCTTGATGAAGTCGTTGTTGGCGATGATGACCGGGGTGTAGAAGTCGAAGACCGGCTCGATGTCGGCAAAGGCGAAGTAGTTGGTGTCGAGCTTGGCAAGCTTGCACTTCTCGCCCGCCCAGGCCCAGTAGATCCAAATGGAGTCCACCTGGTCCTCCTTGAGGGCGGTCACCTCGTCGGTAACCGTGGAGGGAACCATCTTGACCTGGGAGAAGTCACCGCCGTCGTTCTCCACGCAGCGCTGGATCACGCCCTGCTCGATGGGCATCTCCCAGGTGGCGTAGGTGTGGCCGCACATCTTGGCCGGGCTCGTGATGCCCTTGTCCTTCATGGAGATGATGCCGGAGGTGTTGTGCTGGATGATGGATGCCACGGCGGTCACGGGCAGCCGGTCCTTGCCCGACACATAGGAGGCCATGGTGTCCTGGAAGCTCACGCCGAACTGCGCGTCACCGGAAGCGACCAGCGCGTCGGCGCCGTCCTCGGGACCCTGCACGATCTCAAGATCGATACCGGCATCCTTGTAGTAGCCGCGCTCGCGGGCCACGTACAGGCCGGTGTGGTTGGTGTTGGGCGTCCAGTCCAGGGCGAAGGTCACCTTCTTGAGCTTGGAATCGTCCGAGGCCTTCGCCGGGGCGGAGCCGGCCGGGGCCTTCTCGCCGCAACCGGTCAGGGCACCCGCGCCGGCAAGGGCGCACGCAGCGCCGGCAGCCGTCATAAACCCGCGACGGGTCATGTTCATCGTCTTCATTGGAATCTCCTTCTTGGATATGCAGGGAGGACGCGTTCGGCGCGCCCAGCCCCGCACGGGTCAGTTCTGATCGTCCCGGTCGCGTCCCATGCGCTCCCAGGGCATCGCGATGCGGCGCGCCGCCTCGACGGCCCACATAAGCGCGAGGCTCAAGGCCGAGATAAGCAGGATCACCGCGAACATCTTGTCGAACGAATACGCCTTGCGCACGCGCGTCATGTACACGCCCAGACCGCTGAATCCGCCGAGCCATTCCGCGATCACCGCACCCACGATCGCGTAGGCAGCCGAGATCTTAAGGCCCGAGAAAAACTGCGGCAGCGCCGCCGGCAACTTAACGTGACGCATGATCTGCCAGCGCGTGGCCCCCATCGAGCGCATCAGGTCGATCTCGTCGGGATCGACCGAGCGCAAGCCCCCGAGCAGGCCCACCGTGATGGGAAAGAACGTCGCCACCACGATCAGCACCACCTTGGGCAGCATCCCGTAGCCGAACCACAGCACCAGAAGCGGCGCGATCGCCACCGTGGGAATGGTCTGCGTGAGCACGACGATGGGATAGAACGCGCGGTAGAGCACCTCGAAGCGGTCCATCGCAACCGCCGCGAGAAACCCGAGCGCCATGCCCGAGGCAAGACCGAGCCCCGCCTCGGCCAGCGAGGTCAGCGCATGGCTCGCCAACAGCGGCCAATCCCCCACCAGCGCCTGGATAACCCGCAGGGGGCTCGGCAGCATGAACGTGGGGACCCAGCCGGCCGAACAGGCAAGCTGCCAGATGGCGATGAGCGCGAGCAGGGTTGCAGGCGCCGCCAGCGAGAGGTGCCGGCGACGCGATACCGCCCCGCGAGCTTTGGGTTCGCTCGACGCCATCTTATTTGTCGTTCTGGTGGTACTTGGAGATCTTCTGTTCGGTGGTGAGCACGCCCTTCTCGGGTGCGAAGAAGATCTTCACATAGGTTGCCACCTGGTCGGCGCCCGCATCGGTGCAGATGCGGCTCACGCCCGCCACGACTTCCATGCAATCGTCGTAGTCGCCCTCGATGGTGGTCTCGAACGGACCCACGTAGGCATCGGGGAACTTGGACTGGATGTAGGCGATTGCCTCGTCCACGATACGGATGACCTCTTCGTTTCCATTGGTGCAGATGCCCTGGGGCAGCACCTGGATCGCCACGCTTGCTTCCATGGCCTTCCTTTCCGGGGCACAAAAAACGAGCCCCTCCTTCCGTAGGGGCTCGCCATACTGCAAGCTGATGCGTCCCTACGCCGGCATTACCCGGATCAGGTTGCGGGTCGAAACGGTGCGGGCGCGAGTCGCTGCGCCGCGCGGGTTTCCTCTCAGCCGGTGTCCGCCAGCTCCCCGTTTGTACGTGTTCGAGTATAGCACTCGCAAAAGAGGCGCCACCCTGAGGCAGCGCCGAAGTTTAAGCATATCGGCTATCGGCCACGCCTACTCCACGCGCAGGCCGACCTCCTTGAGCTGGGCCAGCGACACCGCGCTGGGGGCCGCCGACATGAGGTCGGAGCCGGAGCTCGTCTTGGGGAACGCCATGACATCGCGGATGGAATCGGTACCGGCGAGCAGCATGCACACGCGGTCCAGGCCCAATGCGAAGCCGCCCATGGGCGGGGCGCCGAACTCGAGGGCATCCATCAGGAAGCCGAACTGCGCACGCGCGCGCTCCTCGGTGAAACCCATAAACTCGAGCATCTTGAGCTGCAGCTCGGCATCGTGGATACGCATGCCGCCACCGCCCGCCTCAAAGCCGTCCATGACGAAGTCGTACGTGCAAGAACCCATGGCCAGAGGATCGCTCTCGAGCAGGCCGAGCTCGTCGACATGCGGCAGGGTGAAGGGCTGGTGCTCGGCCTCGTAGCGCTGGCCCTCTTCGTCCCAGTGGAACAGCGGGAAGTTGACGACCCACAAGAAATCGTGGCCCGTGCGCTCAACGCCCAGCACGTTGGCCATATGCGAACGCATGCCGCCCAGGATCTCGTCGGCCTCCAGGCGCTTGCCCACGGTGAACATCACCAGATCGCCGGGCTCAACGGACATCTCCGCCTTGAGCGCGTCCATCTCGTCGTCGGTGAAGAACTTGACAATGGGGCTGTTAACCGAACCGTCCTCGCGGAAGGCGATCCAGGCCAGGCCTTTGGCGCCAAAGCCCTCGGCCACCTTGCCGAGCTTGTCGATCTGCGCGCGCGGCCAGGCGCCGGCTCCCTTGGCGTTGATGGCCTTGACGAACATGCCCTCGGTTGCAGCGGCGCTTGCGAACAGCTTGAACTTGGACTCGCCGAACAGACCGGTCACATCGTGCAGCTCCATACCGTAACGGGTGTCGGGCTTGTCGGAGCCGTAGGTGTCCATGGCATCCCAGTACTGCATGCGGCGCAGGGGGCGCGGCAGCTCCACGCCCATCTTGGCGAACGCGGAGGCCAGGACGTCCTCGATGGCGCTCATGACGTCATCCTGCTCGACGAAACTCATCTCGATATCCACCTGCGTGAACTCGGGCTGGCGGTCGGCGCGCAGGTCCTCGTCGCGGAAGCACTTGGCAACCTGGTAGTAGCGCTCGACGCCGCCCACCATGAGCAGCTGCTTGAGGAGCTGCGGGGACTGGGGCAGGGCGTAGAAGTTGCCGGGTTGCAGGCGGCTGGGCACCACGAAGTCACGCGCGCCCTCAGGCGTGGACTTGAACAGCGCCGGGGTCTCGACCTCCATGAAGGCGCGGTCGTGCAGCGCCTCGCGGATAGCGAAGGTGAAGTCGGAACGCAGGCGCAGGCGGTTCATCATCTCGGGACGACGGATGTCCAGATAGCGATAGCGCAGGCGCGTGTCCTCGGCGGTGTCGATGCCATCCTCGATCTGAAACGGCGGGGTCTTGGAGCGGTTGAGCACGGTGGCCTGGTCGATGAGGACCTCGATCTCACCGGTGACCATCTTGGGGTTGATGGCGTCCTCGCCGCGGCTGCGCACCACGCCGTGGACGCAGATGGGCCACTCGGGGCGCATGGTCTCGGCGATCTTGAATGCCTCGCCCTCGGAATGTTCGGGATCGAACACGAGCTGGGTCATGCCCTCGCGATCGCGCAGATCGCAGAAGATTAGACCGCCGTGGTCGCGGCGGCGGGCGACCCAACCGGTAAGGGTGACCTCCTCGCCGATGTTATCGGCGCGCAGCTCACCGCAGGTGCGAGTGTGCATGGAATGGATGTCTTCGGGTTTGGGGGCGTGGGCGTTCTCCACGTGGACCTCCTTCGATCTGTGCCGCCCCGTGCCGGAACGGGCGGCGTGCGTACAGATGGCCGGGCGCGTAGACAGCGCGGCCGGCTCGGTGCTACGGGACGGGCTGGGTACGCGCGATGAGCCGCGACCGCGGTGCCCCAAGCAGCTGATACCTAGCATACCGTAAAGCCGCCCGCTCGACCCCACGCAAACGACCCCGCACACTCGTAACAGGTTTGTGACACACCCGAAACCTCGTTTGCGCACCGCAGCCGCCCGTCCGCCCGCATCTTTTCGCCCAAACTGGCAGATTTCCGCAAATATAGGTAAATCTATTCCAAAATCGCGCCACTCAATGCGCATGGCAGGACCCCGTCCCCGCTCAGCAGAGTCTGCTCCATCCGATTATTGGACTATTTTTATGTTTTGTTCATTATTTCAGGTGATAATGACAACAGGATCCTAAAAGATTTGCGATGCGACATATCCGAGCGCGGGACAAAACCCATATTTGCGAAAATCTGCCATCTCTCGTATAAGAATCATTTACAGACCCCCTAATCTCACAACCGTCTACTCATATGTCGACAAAAAGGGAGGGCCGGCGCAAGCCGGCCCTCCCTTACTGTTCATGAACGGTAGCGTTGCGAAAAGGGGTGAAACGCGCGCTACTTCTTCTGAACGTACTTGAGGCAGTCCATGGTGACGGCGGCGAGAATGATCAGGCCGGAGAAGACGAACTGCAGGTTGGTATCGATACCCAGGATGGTGAGCGAGTAGGTGAGAGCGGTGAAGATGAGCACGCCCACCGTGACGCCGGAGATCTTACCGATACCGCCGGTGAAGGATACGCCACCAACCACGCATGCGGCGATGGCGTCCATCTCCCAGCCCTGACCGTAAGCGGCGGAGCCGGAGCCGACCATGCGCATGCACTCAAGCCAAGAACCAAAGCCGTACAGGATACCGGCCATAACGAAGGCGAACAGGGTCACTTTGAACACGGAGATACCGGAAACGGAAGCAGCCTCGGGGTTGCCGCCGACGGCGAACAGATTCTTACCGAACGTGGTCTTGTTCCAAATGAACCACACGATGGCGATCGCGGCGATGGCCCACAGGATGATCGTGGGGAACTCACCGATCTTGGGGATCACCATGTTGGGGATCGAGGGCTCGATAGCACCGAAGGACACGCCCTTGGTGGCATAGGTGACCAGGCCGAAGATGATCAGCATGTTGGCCATGGTGGAGATGAACGGGTGCATCTTGAAGCGAGCCGTAAAGAAGCCGGCGATGGTGGAGAACAGCGTGCACAGGACAACGCAGACCACCAGGGCAAGCACCACGCGGCCGACAATGGGCATGGAGGTGAAATCGAACACATGACCGAAGACGGCACCGGTGTTGGGACCCTGATGCATGATGATCGTGGAGGCCACCATGCTCATACCCACCATACGGCCGATGGACAGGTCGGTACCGGTGAGCAGGATCAGGCCGGCAACGCCCAGGGCAAGGAACATACGCGGGGAGGCCTGCTGTAGGATGTTCAGCACGTTGTTATACGTGAGCAGCTGCGTGCCCTTGACCGCTGGGGTGATGGCGCACAGGGCGATAAAGACCAGCAGGATAACGATGTACAGGCCGTTCTGCAGGAAGAAGGAGCGGCCGTTAAAGGTGTACTTGTAGTTCTCCCACTTCTGAGCCATCTTCTCGGAGAAGGTGAACCTGGACATGCGCAGCAGGTCGATGAGGTGGAACTTGTAGTTGAACGCCTCGTGGCGGCGGTCCTTGATGCGCTGCAGCTCCTGCTGATAGGAGACCTTGGCGTCGAACTGACGGTTCTTGTAAACGTAGTTCTCGTCCTTGATCTCGGCGTGGTCGGTCAGCTTGGCCAGGTTCGCCTTGTGCTCGGTCTCGAGCTTGGCGAGCGCCTTCTGGTAGTCCTGCTTGGCCACGGCCTTCTCGGCTTCGCAGCTCGCCTTGACGGGAGCCATGTAATCGTTGGCGAAGTGAGCCTTGAGGTAGCCCTCGGCGTCCCCGATCAGCTTGTCGATCTGGGCCTTGTTGGCGGCCTCGACCGACTTGGCCTTCTCGAGCGCCGGACCGTACGCGTCAATCTGGGCCTTCTGCTCGTCTTTGGTCAGTACGCGGTCGCGCTTGATGCCCTCGATCGCGTTGCCGATCTCGATGATCTTATCGGTTCCCTCGCGGCGCAGATCGTCGATCTTTGCCTGGATGGTGCCCACGTAGCTGTCGATAGGCTGCAACAGCTGCATCTCCTCTTCGGGCGTGAGCACCTTGCCGGTAGTTTGTGCCATATATATCAGTCCCCCTCGTTACAGGTACTTCGCGCTCAGTCGCAGCAGCTCTTCCTGGTTCGTGTCCTTGGTGTTCACGATGCCCGAAAGATGGCCGTTGGACATGACGCCGATGCGGTTGGTGATACCCAGGATCTCGGGCATCTCGGAAGACACCACGATCACCGTCGTGCCCTGCTTGGCCATGTTGATGATGAGCTCGTAGATCTCGTACTTTGCACCGACATCGATGCCGCGCGTGGGCTCGTCCATCATGAAGACCTGCGGATAGCGCTCGAGCCACTTACCAAAAATGACCTTCTGCTGGTTGCCGCCCGACAGGCTGGAAATCATGTCGTCGGGGCCCATGCACTTGGTATTCATGGTCTTGATCTCTTTGGACGTTGCGCGGACCATCTTGGCGTCGGACAGGGCCGGACCGGTCTTGTACTGGTCAAGGTTGGCGATCGTGGTGTTGAAGGTGAGGTCGCCCTTGAGGAACAGGCCGTTGGCCTTGCGCTCCTCGGTGATCAGGGCAAAGCCATGGTCCATGGCGTCCGCGGCGTTGCTGAAGTTCATCAGGCGATCGCGGAAGTACACGCGGCCGGCGGCACGCGTGCGGATGCCGAAGATCGTCTCGAGCAGCTCGGTACGGCCGGCGCCGACCAGGCCGTACAGACCGAAAATCTCGCCGCGGCGCACATCGAAGCTCACGTCGACCAGGTGCGGAGCGTACTTGGTCGAGAGATGCTGCACGGACAGGATGGGCTCGCCCGGGGTGTTGTCCACCGGCGGGAAGCGGTTCTCGAGCGAACGGCCGACCATGGCCGAGATGAGCTCGCCCATGTTGGTCTCGCTCGTGGGCTTGGTCATAACCAGGTTGCCGTCGCGAAGAACCGAGACCTCGTCGCAGATCTCGAAGATCTCATCCATCTTGTGGGAGATATAGATAAGGGAGATGCCCTGGTCGCGAAGCATGCGCATCATGCCGAAGAGCTTCTCGACCTCCTGGGCCATAAGCGAGGACGTGGGCTCGTCGAGCACGATGACCTTGGCGTTGTACGAAATGGCCTTGGCGATCTCGCACATCTGGCGCTGGGACACGCCCATGTTCTTCATGGGCTGATTGAGGTCGACGGTCATGCCGAGCTTGCGGAACAGCTCGGAGGCCTCCTTCTTCATGCGGCCCTCATCGACCATGCCCAGGCTGTTCACCGGGTAGCGTCCCAGGAACAGGTTGTCCACGACGTTGCGCTCGAGGCACTGGTTGAGCTCCTGGTGCACCATGGCCACGCCGTTTTCGAGCGCGTCTTTGGGGCCGGAGAAATTAATCTCACGACCGTCCAGGATAATCGTGCCCTCGTCTTTTTCGTATGTGCCGAACAGGCATTTCATCATCGTCGATTTTCCGGCACCGTTCTCACCCATCAGGCCCATGACCGTACCGCGCTTCACATCAAGGTTGATGTGGTCGAGCACGCGGTTGCGTCCAAAGGACTTGCTCATGCCTCGAATCGACAGGACGACGTCGTCTTGCGTATTCGCCATATACTCACCCCTTAAGAAATCCGATGGATCATCTTCAAAAGACCGGGAGGGAGACGCGCTCCCTCCCGAATCAGTCACTACGTTTTGACACGCACCGTGTTATGGTAGGCCTACTTCAGCAGCTCGGTGTAGGACTTGCCGTTGTCGGTCTTCACCATGTTGAAGGCGAAGGCATCGTACTCGCTGGGGTTGCCCAGACGGTTGGTGATGTTGGCCTCGTTCTGGCCGTCGCCGGCGATGTACTCGACCTTGAGCTTAAGCATCTTGTCGTACTTCTGCAGCAGCGGCACATAGGTGGAGCTCAGGAAGTTGTCGGCGGAGTTGTAGGTGTCCAGCCAGACCTTCTTCTCGTCGCCCTTGATCTCGGACTGAGCGGTCTTGTACTGAGCCGTGGCGTCGGTGAAGTCCTTGTAGTTGTCCTCGGTGACGGCAAGGTTCATGGCGTAGTAGGAGCGGTCCTCCTTGCTGTACTTGAAGTCCTCGGCGGCAATGACGTTGCCGGCCTCGTCCTCGGTGCCGATACCGGTGTCGATATCGACGCCATCGAGGATGTTGCGCAGGATGCGCAGGGTCAGGTAAGCCTGAACAGCCGGGTTCTGGGAGATGGTGCCGGCATAGCCTTCGGCGATTGCGGCGACGGCATCGGAGTTGGCGTCGTAACCGAAGGTCGGGACCTTGTTCTCCTTGGACCAACCGGTGAACATGGCCATGCCCATGCCATCGTTGTTGGAAACGATGAGGTCGATCTGGTCGCCGAAGGAAGAGGCCCAGTTGGAAATGGCGTTACCGGCGGTAGCGGCATCCCACGTGGCGCCTGCCTGGGACTTCATCTCCTGGGAGGCAAGCTCGCGGACGACGTAGGTCTTGCCGTCGACCTCGACGGAACCGTCCTGGACGACCTTGGCGGAACCATCCGTGTTGGTGCCCACGGGGTCGGAGACGATGGCACCGTCCTTCTCGACTGCGGTGCCCAGGGCCTTGCGGCAACCACGGGTACGAGCGATGGAGTCGTTGTGTCCGATATCGCCGACAGCGAGGACGTAACCGATGACGCCGTCGCCGTTACGGTCGATCTCGGCGGCGTGCTTCTTGATGTAATCAACGATCATCTGGCCCTGGAGCTCGCCACCCTGGTTGGCGTCGAAGCCAACGTAATAGGTGTCCTTGTTCCAGTTGAGGGTATCCATATCGAGCTCGCCAGTGGAGCTGTTGGAGGGCTGACGGTTGTAGAAGACAACCGGCTTGTCCTTATTTGCGACATCGCTAGCAGGAGCGGAGGAACCGGAAGCCGGAGCGCTCTCACCACAGCCGGAGAGCATACCGGCACCTGCGACACCCAGGGTGCCCAGGCCGCATACCTGCAAGAACTGACGACGTGACATTCCCATTAGAACTGCCCCTTTCTGTACACGCACCGTTGCGTGCTAACTACAGGTGCGCGGGGAAACCCGCGCCACGGCGCTCGGCGCACGCTCTTTTTGACCGCGCGAACCAAGCACTCGCCGCTGTTGCTAACGTTAACACTGCGTAAAGAATGACATCCCCATCGCAGCGTGCGCTTCCGCTAAACGGTTGACATTTATGCGCGAACGGTGACTTCGTATGTAAAGACGCGCACGCGATGGTTTTTCGCTTGCGCGTCTGCACTTTTGCATAGTAAAGTATCGTATTCAATTGTGCGAGGGCTGATGCGGACGCCGCGGCGGCTGCGCCCCTTCGCAAAACTTACCCCGTGTTCTGAAGTCCCGCGGAGACTCCGGTGACGGTCGCCAGGATCAGGCTCAAATGCTTGGCCTTGGCCTCCTCGGACATCTGGTCCTGGTCGGCGCGGACCTCGCGCAACGAGCGCACCTGTGCCAGCGACAGGGCGTCCACGTACGGGTTGCGCACACGCACAGCCTGGCCGAGCACGCGGTGGTGCTCGAGCGGCCACTCATCGCCCACGATAGCCAGCGTCCACTTGCGGGTGAGCATCATCTCGTCGAAGACCTTGTTTGCCAGGTCGTCGCGATCGCCCAGCGCCAGGTACATCTTGGCGATGCGGTTGTCGGTCTTGGCCAGGCTCATCTCGATGTTGTCGATGAACGTGCTGAACAGCGGCCACTCGCGGTACGCCTGCTGCAGCAGTTCAAGATCGCCCAGCTGCTCGCATGCGCTGCCCAGGCCGTACCAAGCGGCCAGGTTGATGCGCGCCTGGCTCCAGGAGAACACCCACGGAATGGTACGCAGGTCATCGAGCGACTTGGCACCCAGGCCGCGCTTGGCCGGACGGCTGCCGATGGGCAGCAGACCGACCTCGGTCAGCGGGGTGACGGTGGAGAACCACGGCGTGAAGTCCTCGGTGTTGAGCAGGTCGAGATAGCGCTCGTGGCTCGCCCTGTTGAGCTTGGCCGCCATGTCGGCATACTTGGCCGTGGACTCGGTGTTGAGGCGCTCGATGGACGGAGCGGAGTTGAGCAGCGTGGCCGCGGCAACGGACTCAACGTGGCGCTGCGCCAGCACGCGGTTGCCGTAGCGGGCGAAGATGACCTCGCCCTGCTCGGTTACCTTGAAGAAGCAGTTGACCGAACCCTTGGGCTGGGCGAGCACGGCGCGGTTGGCCGGGCCGCCGCCACGGCCCACGGCGCCGCCGCGGCCGTGCATGAGCACCAGGTCGATGTTGTTGCGCTCGGCCCACTGCGCGATACGCTCCTGCGCGGAGTGCAGGGCAAGCGTTGCGGTGGTGGGGCCGGCGTCCTTGGAGGAGTCGGAGTAGCCGAGCATGACCTCCATGCGGCGGTTGGTCTCGGACAGGCGCTGCTGGACGGCCGGGAGCTTGAGCATCTCGTCGAGCACATCCACGCAGCCCTCGAGGTCCTCGAGCTGCTCGAACAGCGGAATGACGTCGAGCTTGGGCACGTCCTCGGTGTGGGAGAAGGCGAGCCGGGCCAACTCGTACACATCGGCGACATGCTGGGCGGACTTGGTGAACGAGATGATGTAGCGATGCGCCATCTTCTCGCCGAAGCGCTTTTGGATGGAGCCGATCGCGCGGAAGGTATCGAGCACTTCGCGCGTCATGGGCTGCAGCTCGCCATGGATGCCGTGCTCGTGGATATCCTCGAGCGCGCGGGCATGCACGACGGAGTGTTGACGGAACTCCATCTCGACCATATGGAAGCCGAAGGACTCGGCCTGCCAGATGAGGGTCTGGACCGGACCGTAGGCGGCGCGGACGGCACCGGCCTCGGCCAGGGAGCGCTGCACCACGCGCAGGTCGTCGAGGAACTCATCGCAGCTGTTGTACATGGTGTCGGCGTTACGGCCCACCGTGGCGTCCAGGCGGGAGGCCATGACGAGCATGACCGCGCGATGGGGCTCGGACTGGGAGATGAGCTTGGCCTGCTCGGTGAGGACCTCGCTCATCTCAACCTGATGGCTCCATAGGTTGAGCAGCTCGGCGGACGGCTTGGTGTAGGTGGACTCGACGGTGAGGTTGCGGCCCACGCGGCGGCACTTATCGGCCAGCTTGGAGATCATGTGCGTGGCGAACTTCGCCGCTACCTGACGGCTGACCTTGGCGGTGACGTTGGGGTTGCCGTCGCGATCGGAGCCAATCCAGCTGCCCGGGTGGAAGAACGCGGAGCACACCGGTGGCACGGTGCCGGCGCGCTCGCCCAGCACCCAGTCGTCGAAGCGACGGTACACCAGCGGCACCACGTCGAACAGTGTGTTGTCGAAGATGTCGATGATGGTATCGGCTTCCTCGACCGGCGTGGGCTTTTTGGGGGCGATGGGCTTGGTGCGGATCAGGGCATCGATCTCCTGCAGCATGTGACGCTCGTTTTCCACAAGGTCCGAACCACCCAGGCGCGGGCGCTCCTCCAGCAGATGGGCGATGCGGCGGATCTTGCCCTCGACGGCCTTGCGGCGCGCCTCGGTGGGATGCGCGGTGAAGACCGGGTGGAATTCCAGGCGGTTGAGCATCTCGGTTGCCTTGGAAACGCCCACCTCGTCGATGAGCTGGCGGTAGGCCACCGTGAGCGCATTGGCGCTGTCCACGTCGTCGGTGGTAGACACGGCGCGCTCATGCTCGCGCAGCTTGGCCACGCGGTAGTTCTCCTCCGACAGGTTTGCCAGGTGGAAGAAGGCCGTGAAGGCGCGGACGATGACCTGGGTGCGGTCGAACGGCATGCGATCGATAAGGTCAACGGCGGCGCGGAACGCCTTGGCCGTGGGAGCATCGGTGGTCGGCATACCTTGCTCGTCGACGCTCTCCCCCTCTGCCTCGGCACCCGGATCGCCCTCGTTCGCACGGATGACGCTTACCATGAGCTCATCGAAGTCGTCGAGCACGCTCGGGTCGTACTCCTTGAGCACGCGGCGCTCCAGGCGCAGGAATAGCGCCAGGCTGTCGCTCAGCTCATTGGGAATATCGATCTCCGAGAGGATGTCGACGGCGTCTTTAAGGTCGCTCAGGTCGATGCGATTGGTGCCGGACATGACGCCCGTGATAATTGCCTCGGTTGCCCGGCGACGCTCGAGCTGGTCGATGTTGGTGTTCTCGGCCACGCTGCCTCCCCTAGTCGCTGCACACGAATATGCGTACGTAATCACCCATTCATTATAGACGCATGGGAAATTGAAACGCGCCCATTTTTACATCGCCACAGTTGGATGATGCGGCGGGCGCGGCGCGGGCATGCGGCGGGGCAGAAAAAGAACCCTCCCATCGAGGACAGGAGGGTCCTTTGAACACGATTCCGCGGCAGTACCGTGCGAACGGGCGCTATCGGGCCAGCGACGCCTTTGGCCGCGTTTGCACGCCGAGGGCTACTGGGCCAGCGACGCCTTGACGGCCTCGACGACCGCGGCACGGTCGACCAGCTGCTCCTCGTGCGTTTCCATGTGACGCAGCTTGACCTTGCCCTGGGCAAGCTCGTCGCCGCCAATCACCAGCATGAGGCGCGCGCCCACCTTGTCGGCCTGCTTGAACTGCGCCTTGAGGGAGCGGCCCTGGTAGTCGCACTCGCTGCGCACGCCCGCCGCGCGCAGCTCATTGGCCAGGGAAAACACCTCGCCGCGCAACTCGGCACCAGCGTTGGCCACGTAAATACAGCCAGGTGCACCGACGCCCAGGTCGATGCCCTGCGCCTCGAGGGCCAAAGACGCGCGCTCGAAGCCCACGGCAAAACCGACACCGGGCGTGGGCTTACCGCCCGAGATCTCAACCAGACCATCGTAGCGGCCGCCGCCGCCAATGGAGCCGACGCCGGCGCCCGGGCACTCGACCTCGAAGACGGTACGCGTGTAGTAATCGAGGCCACGGACGAGCGTGGGATCCTCCACGTACTCGATGCCTGCGGCGTCCAGGTATGCCTTGACCTGCTCGTAGTGGGCACGGCAGTCGTCGCACAGATGGTCGCGCATGAGCGGGGCATCGGCCATGATGGCGTGGCAGCGCTCGTTCTTGCAGTCGAACGCACGGAGCGGGTTGAGCTCGGCGCGCTCGCGGCACTCATCGCACATGTCGTCGGCATGGTCGAGAATGAAGGCCTTCACCTGGTCGCGGTAGGCCGGGCGGCACTCGGGGCAGCCCATCGAGTTGATGAGCAGACGCAGGCCGGACATGTCAAAGCCCAGACGGCGGTACAGCTCCATGAGCATGATGATGCACTCGGCATCGGCCGCGGCGTCGGGGGCACCCAGCCACTCGATGCCAACCTGATGGAACTGGCGCAAACGGCCCTTCTGCGGACGCTCGCCGCGGAACATGGCCTCGGCATACCACCCCTTGAAGGGGGCCGAACCCTGCGGAACCAGATTGTTCTCCACCACGGAGCGCACGACGCCGGCCGTGCCCTCGGGGCGCAGGGCCAGGCGCTGGCTCGCCTTGAGGCTGTCCTCGCCGCCCTTTTGCAAGATGGTTTGGAAGTTAGCACCCGAAAAGACGCGGAACATCTCTTTGCGCACCACGTCGGTGGACTGGCCGATGCCGTGGACGAACACATCAAGCTGCTCGATGGCCGGGGTCTCGATCTGATCGAAACCGTACGGACCGAAGACGCTGGCGGCGACGTCCTGCATCTTTTGCCAAGCGCGCATGTTGCGCCCGAACAGGTCTTCCGTTCCCTTAACTCGCTGTGCCATGGTGGCTGTCCTCCCAACATCGCGGTGCCCGCGGTGCCCACGTTTTCATACTTTGGTTTACTAGAGTACCAATTTTGCGCGCCGTTCGCCCGCGCCGCCTCGCACGGGCGCGGATTTAACACCAAGACGGCCGGCGCGGGGCGGCAGGCCCGTTGGCAAACAGCCGAGCGAGAGGTTCGGGCCCCATTTCGCAGGGTCCGCCGGGCGTACCTGCAAGTTTTTGTCTTTTTTCGGTCTTCCGTGGCGACCCAGGGCAGGCCGGTCCTTCGTCAAATCCTCTCCCACGCATAGTCGTTTTCATATATACATTTTTCTGTATTACACCCTCCGCGACAAAGGGAGATGTCACCCTACAAGACCGAAAAAAGACAAAAACTTGCAAAAATCGCACCTTAACGCAACGGCGCAGGGATCTTCCGTAACAGATCCCTACGCCGCATTGCAAAAACCGTCAGCCTCGTCCGGACATTATTCCCGCACATACGGATGCGCACGGGCGGTCGTCTCATCTTCGTAATACGTTCCCCATATATTCGAACGTACCGTTTTAGTATTACTCAACGTACGATTGCCCTCTTCACCGGATAGCTCCCATTCCATCCCGGCGAACTCAACTTTACCGGTGCTCGTATCGTATTCGTACGCCTCGGAGCTAAGACTGCGAGCAAGAGCACTGGCATCATGGCCGTCATCGCTCACTTCTACATATGGATCGCCCAATCCATCGGGCTTGTGGAATATTACGCGCGACTCAACAAGCTCCCCCGATGGCATCTGCTCAAACGACACAAATATCGCGGGGGCAAGACCCGCAGAACTCGATCTTTCTCTGCAGGTCATCAGAACGATAAGAATGATGACACCCACAGCTGCCGCAGACAGTCCAAACGCCGCACGGCCGACACATCGCGCCCTAGCCATATAGCACCCTGTATTCATCCATTACGCTGCCGCCGGCCAAATCCGGAGCAACAAGCTTTCCATCCTTGATAAACAGCACGCGATCTGTGCATGTATCAAAATTTGAAAGGATATGGGAAGAGATGAGCAGGCCCACTCCCTCGGCTTTCAGCTCGTTGATAATGTTTAAGTTGATAAGCAAATTTGTTGGATCAAGCGCATTCATGGGCTCATCGAGCAAAAGATAGCGCGCGCCCGTCGCGTATGCCACGGCAAGCGAAACCTGTTGCTTCATTCCCAAAGAAAGCGAGCGGATGTGCTTTCCCAAAAACTCAGATATGTGGCAGCGGTCCGCGAGCTCCTCCACCTGAATACCCGTGCCCCATCCGCTGCATACCTGAAACAGTTGTTCGCGAACCGTCAGATATGAGCACAGCACCTCACCGTCGCCCGGCAGGTAAAACACCTTCTCCCGATAGAGCGGCTCTCCCAAAGCGGTTCCATCCGCAGCAATCGAGCCATCCATAGCTATCGCCCGATCGGCGGTACACGACATCGCGCGCATCAAGGTTGTTTTACCGCTGCCGTTGGGCGCCACCAATCCAACAGCCTCGCCCGGGGAAATCGAGAGTCCCGCGTTATCCAGAAGCGCCCTGGAGGCAATCGACAGGCGCAGCCCCTCAACCTTAAGCATGACGACCTCCCCCTCGACGCACTCGATCGCCGACGGCATGCGCCAGCCCTGCTGCGAACGCCGTGAAGAGCGCCGAGCAGACGAGCAGCACGATGCAGCCCGTCATCGCGTTTGCTCCGGCAACAGGCAATATGTCTTCATACCGCAAGCAACTTGGAAAGCCGACGACGGCCGAAACGTCAAAATATGTTGTCGGCAAGGCCCAAAGCAGGTCGCGCAGCGGAAATGTTTCCGCAAAGTACTGGGGCACCATGGGCAACAGCGATAAAAGAACCGCCGCGAAAACCGCCGGAATCGCCTTGCGAGCCAACATAAACACCGCCGCAGCGAACGATGAGATACAAAGAGCGTTCAGCGCGTAAAGCGCCAACCCGTTAACGGCAACCTTAGCCACGGTCGTCTCGACCAATAGGTTGCCCTGAATAAACACAACGGGATAGAGAGGGTCGCCGACACCGTTACGCACGAGCGATATTACAGCCGGAAACAGTAATGCCAGAGCAACCAATAGAGTCGAAACCATACAAGACACGGCAATAAAACAAATGATTTTGTCGCAAAAGCGTAGGGGAAATTGTCGAAGCAGGCTGCTCGCCTCAACACTTTTGAGCAGAACAAAATTCACCGCAAAGATTGGCGCAAGCAACAAAAGTACAGGGACCGAATGCATCGCTGCAGCCAACCGATACAAAGCGGGCTCTTGAGTTGTCTGCATATATGCCGCAGGATGATCAAGCTTTGCCAATGTTGTCAAAAAAACCTCATTAGATTTGAGCGGAAGATACTCCCCCACCAAATTGCCCCTCTCATACATCTCCATATCGAGCTGGGCAATCTCGGCCTGCGCGCGCAGCGAGGCCTCTTGGTCGTTACCTTGCGTTATTTCCAACAACTCGAGCTGACGCTGATTCGTTTTTTGCATATACTCCGGGGCGGTATCGTACGCACCGCCCTCCATGCTCTCTTTTAAAATATCCAAGTGGTTTTCCTTTATGAACTCTCCGCTCAGAACAAATGCGTCTGTGTCAGAAGGAATAAGAGAAGGCAGGGAGAAACTTAACGCGAGGAGAGCCGCAACCGCTATAACCAGGGGAGATCTGACAAGTAGGCGAATACCGAGCCTCGTAAATCGAAGAAACATCAAAACCCCCTTCTCCATAATGAGGACTTTATTGACGACTATACAGGGACTCGACGCGAGCTCTTTTCGTAAACTTGCAAGCGGACACTTTAGCACGATAAATGGTTGCGAATAGAAGCACTTTATCCAGAAAGGGACGACGGAGGACAGACCGAAAAACCGAGGCTTAAACTAAAGGACGATCCGATGCATGCCGCATCCGCGTGAGACGCTGGGCCGGATTCGGCCGGACATGCAAGGTTTTGTCTTTTTTCGGTCCTGGGAACGGCTCTCACTGAGGTTTAAGTTAATCCGTTTGCACTATTATGCATAGCTCGATAATAGTTTTCATAATTACGAATTGTTAATCAGTTGAGCATTCCCAAGTCGCCCCAAAAGACCGAAATATGACAAAACCGTGCCAATCCTACAAAATGAGCGGCGCGAAAGCACCCGCTGGGCCCCGATGGCAGCCGCCGTGCGGCAAAAACGCCGCACGTCACACAATATGTCATCCAACCGAATCCCGGCCCCGGCCCCCCTCCTCGCAGGCAACTCCGGAACCGGGCACATAAAAACACCCGGTCCCCTCCGGGGAACCGGGTGCACGATAACTTTTTAACATCTAGCGAGCAAAACAACGGACGGCGGACTGACAGGCGAACAGGCCAGCGGACGGACGGAATGAGAGGCAATCCAGCAGGGCCACTTTAAGATGAACGACCGCATACAAATGGCAGTAGACAAAAGGTGGCATGCAAAAGGTGGCGAACCGGCGTATGGAAGCTACAGATCGACCGCGTCGGCGCCGTCGATCTGGATGTTTGCCGCATAGAATGCCGCCAGGGCATCCACAGCAAGGGCAACATCGCGCGCGCCGGCCGTCTCCACGCACGAATGCATGGCGAGCTGGGCGCACCCCACATCCACCGCATGTACGCTGACCTGCGTATTCGAGATGTTGCCAAGCGTGGAGCCACCCGCCATGTCGGAGCGGTTGGCAAAGGCCTGATGCGGCACCTCGGCATCGTCCAAGATGACTTCGAACACCGCGCGGCTGAAGGCGTCGGTGCAGTAATGCTGGTTGGCGGCCTCCTTGACCACCAGGCCGCGATTGAGCTGCGGGCGATTGAGCCCGTCGGCGAGCTCGGGATGAGCCGGGTGCACCGCATGCGCGTTGTCGCAGCTCACCAATATAGATGCCGAGAGGGCACGACGCAGCTCCTCCTCGCCAAAACCAAGGGCGGCGTTCACGCGGGACAGCACGTCGGCGAGCAGCGTCGAAGCCGCGCCCTGCTTGGTCTCGGAGCCGACCTCCTCGTTGTCGAAGCAGGCATACACGTTGATGCGCGCGCCGTCGACGGTCGCGGCGGGCACGCCGGCAAACGCGACCAGAGAGGTGTAGGCGCACATGAGGTCATCCAGGCGCGGCGACGAGATGAACTCGTCGGTGGCGCCCCACACGCTGCCGGGGGCGCGATTCACCAGGAACAGGTCGCGACTCACGATCTGGCCCGGCTCCACCTCGAGCGCGTCGGCCAGGAGGGTGTCGAGCGAGCCGGCCGTAAGGTCGCCCACCGATACCAGCGGAAACAGGTCACACGCGCGGTTGGGACCAAAACTCTTGTTCACGTCGCGCGCCATGTGGATGGCAACGCTGGGGATGAGCGCCACGTCGCGGTTGAGGGCGACCAGGCGGCTCTCGATACGAGCCCCCTCGCGCACGAGCACGCGGCCGGCAAGCGACAGCGGGCGATCGAACCACGTGTAATCCATCATGCCGCCGTACGCCTCGGTGGCCAGACGCAGCGCGCCCTCGGGGCCCTCGAGCTCAGCGGCGCTCTTGACCTTGAACGCCGGGGAGTCGGAATGCGAGGCGGTGAGCTGGAAGTGATACGGTGCAGCCAGCACGTCGGCGGCCTGCGGGTCGGGCACCGATGCGCCCACGCGCCAGGCGACCACGCTCGACCCGTTGCGACGCGTGTAATACAACCCGCCCGGCTCGATGTCCCACGCCATGCCCTCCGGCAGATACGTGAAGCCGGCCGCATCCAGCCGCGCGCAGATGGCGGCGGCCGCATGGAACATGCCCGGGCTCTCGTTGATGAACTCGAGCAGACCCTCGGGTGTGGCGTCCAGGCAGGACGCGGTGTTTACGGTCATGTCATGCTCCATGGCGGGCTCCAACCAATCTTGTATCCGAGCGAAACAAAAAGTATCTTAGCCAAACCAAGCCGATTTGGCTAAGATGCTCCGACCGTGGCCAGGATGCCGGGGGCCGCGCCGGCGTCAGGGTCGCCCCTCGCCGGGGACGCGCCGTCGCGCACTCCTTCTAGCAGTCGCCAAACGAAATGCCCAGCGCGCGGGCCTCGCGCACCAGATCGCCCTCGGGGTCAACCAGCTTGAGCCTGCCCGCGACCTTCTCCAACGGCACGCGGCACATCTTGCCCTTGCGCTGCGCCACCATGAACCCGTACGAGCCCTCCAAACAACCGAGCGCCGCCTCCACGCCGCACTGCGTGGCGAACACGCGGTCCTGGGCGTCGGGTGCGCCGCCGCGCTGCGTGTGCCCCGGGATGGACACGCGGGTCTCGCGCCCCGTGGCGCGCTCGATCTCGGCCGCCAGGTCGTAGGCGATCGAGGGCATCGTGCGCGCGGCCACCTTCGCTTTGTATTCCTTCTTGGGCAGCGTGGCATCGGCCTTGGAGATGGCGCCCTCGGCCACCACCACGATCGCCGAACGCGCGCCGCTCGCCAGACGGGCCTCCACCGCATCGACCACGCACTGCGCGTCGTAGGGGATCTCGGGGATCAGGCACACGTCGGCGCCGCCGGCCACCGCCGCATACAGGGGAATCCAGCCCACTTTATGGCCCATGATCTCGATAACGAACACGCGCCCGTGGCTGCACGCCGTGGTCTTGATGTCGTCCACGCACTTGGTGGCAACCTCCACCGCGCTGGTGAAACCGAAGGTGAGGTCGGTGCCGAAGGTATCGTTGTCGATGGTCTTGGGCAGGGCTATGACGTTGAGCCCCTCCTCGCGCAGACGGTTGGCCGTTTTTGTGGAACCGTTGCCGCCCAGCATGAACAGGCAGTTGAGCGCCAGATCGCGATACGTCTTGAGCATGGCGGGCACCTTCTCGGTGCCGTCGGGCATGGGCTCGTCAAGCTGTTTGAAGGGGGTTCGACTTGTACCAAGAATCGTGCCGCCACGCGACAGGATGCCGTTGAACTCGCCGGCGTCCATCTTGCGGTATTTGCCGTAAATCAGGCCGCGGTACCCGTCCTCGAACCCGTAGATCTCCACCGGCTCGGTCGAGCGGTTCATGATGGTCTTGACGATGCCGCGCATGGTGGCGTTGAGCGCCTGGCAGTCTCCGCCGCTGGTAAGCAGGCCAATTCGAAGCATGGGTCCTCTCCTGTTCTCCGCGCATTTGGCGCTACAGTTTACCCCTTGCCCAGGCGTTATGCAGCGGGTTTGCCACCGTTTATCCAACGGTAATCAAACATACATCGTAAGCGACACCTGTTAGGTAAAGGCTCTGTAAAGGATTGCTCTCCAGCCATTTTTAGGGTGTCTATCCGACTTAGAGTGTCGTGATGGATACATGTCAAACGAAGGGAGCCCGCCATGGCCGAATCGACCGTCTCGAGCAATCGAATCAAAGGTGCGGAGTCGGACGCCCGGGTGAGCAAGCCCCAGGTCATCAAGGGCCACGACCCCAAGGGCCGCGACCTCAGCTACACGCAGAACCGCGAGCTGTCGTGGCTGCGCTTCGACGAGCGCGTGCTCGAGGAAGCACTCGACGAATCGGTGCCGCTATTCGAGCGCATCAAGTTCGTCTCCATCTTCGAGAGCAACCTGGATGAGTTCTTCATGATCCGCGTGGGCGGGCTGTCCAGCCTGGCCACCCTCAAGCACCAGCCGCGCGACAACAAGAGCGGCCTGACGCCGGCAGAGCAGGTCGAGGCGATCTTCGCCGCGCTTCCACCGCTGTACGCCAGGGCATCCGAGACCTTCCGCGCACTCGAAAACCAGCTGGTCGCACAGGGTGTCGAGCGTCTCACGCCCTTCGACCTCATCGGCCAGGAGCGTGACTTCGTGCGCACGTATTTCAACTCCTACGTGCTGCCAATCATCTCCCCGCTGGTCATTGACCCGCGCCACCCCTTCCCCAACCTCCGCAACGGCGCCCTGTACGCGGTCTGCACGCTTTCCGCCGCCAAGAGGGATGAGGACGGGCTGCTCGGGCTCATCGAGATTCCCATGTCGCTACCGCGCCTGACCCGCGTGCCCACCTCTGACGGCACGCTGCGCTACATCCTGCTCGAGGACGTCATCATGAGCTGTATCGACTCGTGCTTCGGCTCCTACACCCCAAACGAGCGCGCCGTCATCCGCGTCATCCGCAACGCCGACCTCGACCCCGACGGCGAGGGCGTGGAGGAAGACGAGGATTACCGCCAGCACATGAAGAAGATCCTCAAGAAACGCCTGCGCCTGCAGCCGGTCTTTCTCGCCATCCACGGCAAGCTGCCCAAGGACGCCATCAAGTTCATCCGTAAAGCGCTCAAGCTCCCCAGCTACGCCGTGCTATCGGTGGACATGCCGCTCGATTTGGACTTCATCTTCGACCTAGAGAACAAGCTGCCCGCCGACCTGCGCGACAAGCTGCTGTTCGAGCCCTTCTCGCCCCAACCCAGCCCGCTGTTCAGGCCCGGCCTGTCCATGCGCGAGCAGGTGTGCGCCGGCGACAAGCTGCTGTTCTACCCGTACGAATCCATGAACACGCTGCTCGACCTGGTCAACGAGGCCGCACACGACGATGCGTGCATCTCGCTGCGCATCACGCTGTACCGCGTGGCGCGTCAGTCGCGCCTGTGCGAGTCGCTGATCTCGGCGGCCGAGGGCGGCAAAGAGGTCACCGTCCTCATGGAGCTGCGCGCCCGTTTTGACGAGGAAAACAACATCATGTGGGCCGGGCGGCTCGAGGAGGCCGGCTGCACGGTCATCTACGGATCCGAGGGCTTCAAGTGTCATTCGAAGATCTGCCAGCTCACGTACAGCGAGGGCACCGCGCTCACGCGCATCACGCTGCTGGGCACCGGCAACTTCAACGAGAAGACGGCCAAGATCTACTCGGACTTCATGCTCATGACCGCGCATCCCGGCATCGGCGAGGACGCCAACTCGTTCTTCCGCAACCTGTCGCTGGGCAATCTTTCCGGCGACTACCGCTACCTCGGCGTGGCGCCCGCCGGGCTCAAACCGCTCATCATGGACGGTCTCAACCGCGAGATCGAGCGCGCCCGCGGCGGCATGCCGGCCCGCGCGTTCTTCAAGATGAACTCCCTGACCGACCGCGAGGTGATCGACAAGATCGCCGAGGCCAGCCAGGCTGGCGTGCGCATCGAGATGATCATCCGCGGCATCTCCTGCATGCTGCCGGGAATCCCCGGACGCACCGAGAACGTGCATATCCGCTCCATCGTGGGGCGCTTTTTGGAGCACGCGCGCGTGTACGCGTTTGGCGAGGAGGCCGACACGGTCTACCTATCCAGCGCCGACATGATGACGCGCAACACCGAGCACCGCGTGGAGATCGCCTACCCGGTGCTCGACCCGCAATGCCGCGCCATGGTGTGCGACTACATGACCTCGCAGCTGCGCGACAACGTCAAGGCTCGCGTCCTGACCCCCGAGGGCACCTGGGCCCCGGTCCCACGTGCGGCCGGAGAAGCCGACTTCAACGCCCAGGAACACCTGATGCAGCAGGCCATAGCCCGCGCCGCGGCTGCGCACGAGCCGGCGCAAGCCCCTGCATATGCGGCGGCGCCCCATCGCGAAGATATCCACGAGCCGAAGCGCCGCGCATACGTGCAGAATGTCGCCGCCGCGGCCGTGGCGGCAGCGGCCACCAGCGCTGCAGCGAAAGCTTCGGCCGCGCCGTCGAGCAGCGCGATGGCGACAGCATCGAGCGACGCCCGGCCCACTATGCCCCAATGCGGCAGCAGCACCGATACCGCAACCGCGACTACGGCCGCAAGCGTCACCAGCCCGGCCTCGCGCGATATCGTTCACGTACCCGCCGGCTCTACGACTATCGTCGCCACCGCCACCCCCTCAGATGTGCCGCACAACAAGACCGGCAAGATGGCACGAGGCATGCAGCTGATCGCCGAGGGCTTGCGCACCATTTTCGGGCACTAGGACCGGCCGTGGAACGTGTGCGGGCCGCACATGCGCGCACGTCCCGCGGCCCATGTGGCGCTCCGCGCCCGATCCACAGTCGCTCCGTCACCTCCCCTTCGCTTCCGCAGATCATTAATACGCAATGCTCGTTATTATTAATTGAATATTCAGTTTTTCGCATTGATTTTTGAGCACGCAAACGCAGATACAACGATGCTGACAAAACAACACGGTTGTGAGCATCCTCACGATGCGGAACATGCCGCGATGATCTTCCCAGCCGCACATTTAGCGGCCGAAGCAATCGCTTTTGCCGCTTTTCCCAATCCATTCCATGCACCGTCTCTAAACTGGACTCATTTCGCATCGTGTTTGCACCCCCACGTCACTCATAACCGTTAACTTTTGTCAAAGACCCTCAATACACATCCAAACGCCCGGATGATCCGCACGCTTCCGCGACAGTCGACAGCCCACGGACCATCGCGCCCACACGAACATGCTGCCGTCGGGCGATTGCAACCGCACGGGAACACCGTCCCCGCATAAAACACGACCAGTCAGATAATATTTCCTTGCCAATTGTCCCTATTTGCGTATCATTTGACGAAGAGGCAGGATTTGCGCTCAAGCGCATGTATACATTAGGAGACACCATGACCGCCAAAACCGTTGCCATCGTCGGTTGCACCCATGCCGGCACGTTTGCCGCCCAGACCATCCTCACCGCACATCCCGATTGGACTGTTCATGTCTTTGAGCGCAACGACACTCTTTCGTTTTTGTCTTGCGGCATCGCTCTGTGGGTCGGCGGACACGTGAGCGACCCCAAGCGCATGTTCTACTCCTCCCCCGAGGCTCTGTCCGAGCTCGGCGCCAGCATGCACATGCGCACCGACGTGCTCTCCGTCAACGTTGCAGGCAAAACCCTGCACGCCCGTGACCTCGAGACCGGCGAAGAGACCGATTTCACCTTTGACAAGCTCATTGTCACCACGGGATCAAAGCCCGTCGTACCGCCCATCCCCGGCCTCTCTGAGGGCATCGAGGACGGTCGCGTCATGCTCTGCAAGAACTGGGATCACGGCCAGGCCATCAAGGACAAGGCCATGAAGGCCGAATCCGTGGCGGTAATCGGCGCCGGCTACATCGGCGCGGAGCTCGTCGAGCAGTTCAGCGAGGCCGGCGTGCACGCAACCCTGATCGATGGCCTGGATCGCGCGCTGGCCAAGAACTTCGACGAGCCCATCACGTCCCAAGTCGAGCAGGCATACGCAGAGCACGGCGTTGAGCTCGCCCTCGATCAGCTCGTTACCGAGTTCCGCCTGAACGAGTCCGGCAAGGGAGTCACCGTCGTCACCACCAAGGGCGAATTCAACGTAGATTACGCCATCATGGGTGCAGGCTTCCTGCCGCGCACGGACCTATTCGACGGCCAGCTCGAAATGCTCCCCAACGGCGCCATCAAGACCGATGAGTTTATGCGGGCCTATCTCTCCGGCTCCTCCGAGCCCTGCCAGGACGTCCTGGCAGCCGGCGACTCCTGCACCGTGCTGTACAACCCCACCGGCACCTACGATTACATCCCGTTGGCAACCAACGCCGTCCGTCAGGCCCTGCTCGTCGGCGCCAATATCGAGGAGCCTGTCCAGAAGTACATGGGCACCCAGGCAACGAGCGCCGTCCAGCTCTACGATCTGTCCCTGGCAGCCAGCGGCCTCACCCAAGCGGGTGCGGAGGCGCGCGGCGTAGCAGCCCAGTCCACCACCATCGTGCAGGACTACCGCCCCGACTTCATGCTCACCACCACGCCCGTCACCGCCACCCTCACCTGGGATCCCAAGACCCGACGCGTCCTGGGCGCCCAGTTCCTCTGCCGCCACGATGTTGCCGAGGCGGCCAACGCCATCTCCATCGCCATCCAGGCGCGCTTCACTATCGACCAACTCGCCAACGTAGACCTGTTCTTCCAGCCCAACTTCTGCCAGCCGGTCAACTTCATCGGCGCCGTGGCCATGCAGGCCGTCGCCGAGGCGGACGCCGCGTAATCACCGCATAACGCTCGCCCCTAATTCAATCCGCACGGACCCCGCCCTCTGCGGGGTTCTTTATTATCAAGGCGCCGAAAAGGCCCTACAGATACCGCCCCGTAACACTTTGCGGGCAGCCCTTCACCTGCTCAGGCGTACCGGCGCACACGATGCGCCCGCCAGCCTCGCCTCCGCCGGGTCCCATATCGATGATGTAGTCGGCGTTTGCGATGACGTCCAGATCGTGCTCGATCGCCACCACCGTAGCCCCTTGCTCGATCAGACGATCAAACACCCCCAAAAGCACCTGCACGTCTAACGGATGCAAGCCAATCGTCGGCTCATCGAATACGTACAAGGCGTCGCCCTGGGCGCGACCAAGCTCGCTTGCAAGCTTGAGGCGCTGAGCCTCGCCGCCCGAAAGAGCCGGCGTCGGCTCGCCAAGCGTCAGGTAACCCAAGCCCAAATCGCGCAGCACCTCAAGCCGCGCACGCATTCGCTTGGTCCCCACACCCGCCGCGCACACTTCATCCACGCTCATGGACATCAGATCGGGCAACGTGTATGTACAGCCATCCTCAGCTTCGATACGCACTGCATCCGCATCCTTCGCATAGCGAGTACCATGGCATGCGGGGCACTCGACCTCGACATCCGGCAAAAACTGGACATCGAGGGAAATCGAACCGGTGCCGTCGCACGTCTTGCATCGCAGCGATCCGGTGTTGTACGAAAAAGCACCGGCCTTGTAACCCATCTCGTGGGCACAATCCGTCTTTGCGAACAACTTGCGCAGATCATCATGGACGCCCGTGTACGTTGCCACCGTCGAGCGCACGTTGGCGCCAATAGGCGTTGCGTCGATGAGAAGCGCTCGCTCGATACCGGGCGCATCCAATTCAGCCACGCAAGCGGGCATCGGCTCCGCGCGCAGGCGAGCCCGCAGTCCAGCCAGCAGCTCCTCCAGGACCAACGTCGTCTTGCCCGAGCCCGACACGCCCGTCACGACAGTCAAGCACCCGCGAGGAATATCGACGATATTCGCCCGAACGGTATGCAGCGGCAACGTCTCCAGGTGTATCGATCCGCTCGAGATATCCTTCCCGACATCGATATGCTTCGCCCGGCTCACATGCGCGCCCTCGAGATACGGTGCGATACGGCTTGCAGGCGCGGCGGCAACTTCATCGATGCTTCCCTGGGCCAGCACTCGGCCACCGCCCGCGCCGGCCACGGGGCCCATTTCAATAAGATGGTCGCACGCCGCGAGAACACGCACGTCATGGTCGACCACCGCGACCGTGTTGCCGTCATCAACCAGATCGCGCATGACGGCAATCAGCCCATCGACGTTTGCCGGATGCAAACCGATCGACGGCTCATCGAGCACGTACAATACGCCCGTTGTCCTATTACGGACCGCGCGGGCCAGCTGGACACGCTGGCGCTCTCCCGTTGAAAGCGTAGCGCCGGCGCGGTCGAGCGAAAGATATCCCAGCCCCAGGTCGAGCAGCCTTTTTGCCGTCGCTGCAAACGAGGCGCAAATCGACTGGGCCATGGCGCACATTTCCTCGGGAAGCTCCCACGAAACGCGCGCCACCCATGTATCGAGCTCGTCCAACGGCATGGCACAGGCATCTGCCAGGTTGATCCCCGCAACACGCGGGGCACGGGCCGCAGCGGACAAGCGCGTACCCCCGCACTCGGGGCACTCCCCCTCGCGCAAAAACTTCGATACGCGCGCAAGCCCCTTCTCATCCTTAGCTTTTGCAAGCGCGTTCTCAACGGTATATACCGCGTTGTAATACGTGAAGTCGAGCTCTGCAAAATCATCGCCCTTCTTCGGCTTATAAAGAATATGACGCTTCTCGGCCGGCCCCTCGAACACGATGCGCCGTTCCTCAGCCGTCAGCTCGCTAAACGGAACATCGGTACGAACGCCCATGGCCCCGCATACCTGCTTCATGAGGTCCCACATGAGCGATCCCCAGGGCTTCACCGCGCCTTCGTCGATGGAGAGAGACTCGTCGGGCACCAGCGCATCGCGATCGACTTCGCGAACGATTCCCGTACCGCCGCAGCAGGGACAGGCGCCCCCCTGAATTGAACGCAAGGTCCTCCGCACTCGGAGCCCAAAAAGAACTCCCGCACGAGGGACACTCGAGTTTTTGACCGGCAGCAACCGCAAAACTCGGCGGAACGCTCGCCCCGCAACTCGGGCACACGTGCGAAGCGCACCGGCTGAACAGCAACCGCAGGCTGTTATTCAGCTCGCTCATCGTGCCAAATGTCGAACGGACACCGGGAACAGCCGGCCGTTGATGCAGCGCCAGCGCCGCGGGCACATGCAGCACTTCATCAACAGCCGCCTCCCCCGCCTGGGTCAGACGGCGCCGCGTATACGTCGAGAGCGCCTCGAGATACCTGCGAGACCCCTCCGCATACAGCACGCCCAAAGCCAGGGAGCTTTTACCCGAGCCGGACACCCCCGCGATACCCACCAGTTTGTCCAGCGGAACATCGATATCTATGTTCTTCAAGTTATGCACGCGCGCTCCGCGAACCTCGATCACCGACGGGTTATACAAATCAGTCACAGCCCCTCCGCAAACCCCGAAGCATTCTCATCCCCAGTTGACGCCAGTATACCCTCATGGCTAGAATACAAACATATGTTCTATCTTTTTTCACCGAACAATTATTCGTCATTGGGTACACAAGGTTCAACGAACGGCACAGAGGAGGCCTTATGGAATACATCGTTAAAAACCATCACGTGCGGTACGTCACCGAGCAGGGGCAGATGCTAGCAGAGGTCACATTTCCCGAGGTTGAACCGGGTGTTGTAGATATCAACCACACCTTTGTTGACGATTCGTTGCGCGGGCAGGGTGTTGCGGGCGAACTGCTCCGCCGCGCTGTCGACGCCATCGCACACAATGGGGAACGCACACGTGCCAGCTGCAGCTACGCTACGCATTGGTTTGAAAAGCATCCCGAGCATCAAGACCTTCTGGCATAGGGCGCACCGCCGACCAAAGTGCCCGGCCCGCTGCCAGAACAAGAAAAGGGATTGCGATCAATGAGCTTGCACGAACCTTCCAGGCGTAGACCCCGCATGCAGCGATATGCCGACCGTCATTCTTGAGAGTTTTTAGCATATCCGCTCGAACGGAATGGCAGTGTTACCCCATCATCGTGATAGGAGGACCTTGTGGATGCACACATTCTTATCGTTGAGGACGATCCAGATATCAGTACCATCGCCGCAACCCACCCGTGCAAGCTCGGATACTCCTGCACGCAGGCCTTTTCGGGCAGCGAGGCGCAGATGCTCCTGCCCCGCGCAAACCCAAACGCACCGCACCCGTTCGACCTGATCTTATGCGACCTCATGCTTCCCGGCCTCACCGGCGAGGAGCTCATAGCCAACCTCAGAAATCATGGGGATACAACGCCCGTCATCGTTGTCTCAGCGCGCACCGCCTGCACCGACCGCGTGGCCCTGCTGCGCATGGGCGCAGACGATTACATCTGCAAACCGTTCGACCTCGACGAACTTGCCGCCCGTGTCGATGTGCAGCTTCGTAGGCGCACGGTAGAGGCCGCCATATCTCACAGCGAGCAGGACAAAGGGCCGCGGGGAGCCGCGGGCAAAGGAATACTCACCTTCAACAACTGGCGCCTCGACCCCTCGGGCCATACGTTCACCGTGGATGCGCTTCCGTTCGACCTCACGACCATCGAGTTCAAATTGATCGCCACGCTCATGGCGCACCCGCAGCGCGCGTTTTCCAAACAGGAGCTCTTCGAGGCCGCATGGGGCGAGCCGTATGCGGCCGACGACAATACCGTCACCATACACATTTCAAACATTCGAACCAAACTCAGGCCGACGGGAACCGACGGCTACATCAAAACCGTTTGGGGCATGGGCTTTAAGCTGCAAGAACCCGCTTAACGCTTGGGCCCTGTCCAACTTTAGGGCCCCGCTTAGCGCTTGGGTCCTGCTTAACGTTTTCTTGAGCATTGCTTACGGGTTTTCAAAGCCTTGTTGCAGATGATTGAAGCATCAACCATCCCAAGAGAAAGGGCACCCATGCGCGCCATCTCGACACATGGGCTCACCAAGATCTTCAACGACGCACGCGCGGTTGATGCGGTCACCATGCATATCGAGCGCGGAGAAATCTACGGACTCATAGGTAAAAACGGTGCAGGCAAGTCCACGCTCATGAAGATGATCGCCGGGCTCACCATCCCCACGTCCGGCGACATCGAGGCTCTCGAACGCAACATCATCGTCAGCGAGCGCTCCGCTTCGCTCGACCCCTCACATATCGGGATGCTTATCGAGGATCCGGGGCTGCTCGAGCGGTTCTCGGCCATGGAAAACCTCATGGCGAAAGCCCTGGCTCTGGGTGTCGTGGACCCGTATCCGCATTGCCGGAGCTATTGGAGCTTGTTGGGCTGCAGAGTGCCGGGCACAAAGCGTGCAAGCACTTCTCCCTCGGCATGAAGCAACGCCTGAGAATAGCCCTGGCGCTCATTGTTGCCTATGCCGGGCTCGAGGCGTTCTTCGAGGACCTCAATGTGGGTTTCATCAAAACCATCTGCTCCTCCACGCTGGGACGCGGGGGATATCCCCTTGAGAAGGTCATTTTCCTGGGCATCATCACACTCATGGGGTTCGTCTTGCTCATGCCGATTTCCATCGTCACCGCGTTGGTTACCGGCAGCACCTTCTCGACACTCGATGGAATGGGGGCTGCATGCACATGGTTCGCATGCGCATAGCTCACCACCTGGGCAATCACCTGCATCCCCCTGGCGCTGGGGCTGCTCACGCACTGGAAGCCGCTCACCTACGCCGTCCCCGCCATCCTGGTCGGCGGCATGATTCCGGGCTTGTTGGGGATCATCGCCGAGCTGCCCGAAGCGTTTCCCAACATGGCCGGTATGCTCAGGCCCCTATCGCCAGCGCTTAACGCCGCCATCAATTGGATGCCATCGCAGGCCATGGGTCAGCTCTCCGGCAACCCCGCGAACCTGCTCGGAGCAGTTGAACTCTATGGCGTTCCCAGTATGCCCGCCTGGATATACGTTCTCATGGTCGCCGGAGCCACCCTGCTTCTGAGCGCCGCGGTGCTTGTATGCGTAGCCCGCAGGAAGTCGCTGTAGAAGTCGCCGCACGATGCATGCGCACCACATGCGGAGCGCAACGGATTGAAAGGAGAAGCCATCGCGGATACCCAGCTCGCCCTCGCCTGCGGGGTTGTTATGGGCGCATGCTTTGGAGTCATCGCCACCTGCGGCCTGTACGCCCGCGAGCTGCGGCGCATGGCACGCGCGCTGTCGCGACGGCTTCCCCGCTCCGCCGCGCGACTGAACATCAATGCACCGCTCACAGGGCTCAGCGATATCGCTCGAAGCGTCAATGCCGAGCTTGAGGCAGCCGATCGCGAGCGTGCCGAGCATGCACATGAACAGCATCAGTTCCAACGCGACCTGTCAGCGCTTTCACATGACATACGCACTCCGCTCACCGGCGCAAAGGGATATATGCAACTCAGCCAAGACGAGGCGGACACCGGAGCACGCAACGAATAACTCGAATTAGCGGCAGCGCGTATCGATTGCACCATCGAGCTGCTCAAGAACTACGGCGAGGCGGTCCGCGAGGGCGAGCGTGATGCGCTGCAGCGGATTTTGGACAATCTGGTGACCAACGCCCTGCAGTACGGCAGCGGCGCCCAACCATCAGGATCGGATCGAATGGCGGGTGCACACGCATGCACGCCGACAGCAGGGATGGCGACCGGCCCGCAGCAAACAACGTCGACGATGACGATGGCACCGCACCGGCATGGATGCAACGAGATGACAGGCCCGCAATGCGTCGAAGGCATGGTGAGCGCGCGGGCGACAGACACCCACCATGCAACTAGAACCGCACGGTATCGGTCCGTTTTACGGATGTGCCCTTGCGGCGTCCACGAACGCGCGCCACAGACTCGCATCGGTCTCGAGCGTTTGCCACGTGTACTCAGGGTGCCACTGCACGCCCAGGCAGAACCGCTCACCGGTGACCTCGATCGCCTCGGGAACGCCATCGGTTGCCGCGGCGACCAAGCGGACGCCTTCGCCCAGCCGGTCGACGCAGCAGTGATGGCTCGAGTTCACCTGTACCATGCCACGCCAATCCATGATGCGCGCCAGCAATGAGTCGCTCTCCACCACGATGGGATGCGCGGGGTCATGCAGGATGGGCGCATGGCGCCAGTGAGCCATTCCCGCAGGCACCGGTAGCGATGGAACGTCCATGCACAAGCTGCCGCCCAGCGCCACGTTGAGGATCTGCATGCCGCGACAGGTGGCGAACAGCGGCTTGTGTGCGGCAAGCGCCGCGTGGATCAGCTTGAGCTCGAACGCATCGCGCTCATGGCACAACAGGCTCTCGTCATACGGCGCATCGTCGCCCCACAGGGCCGGGGACACATCCTGACCGCCGGGGATCGCGATGCCATCGGCCATCGCTGCATAGTGCGCGATGAGCCCCTCGTCATCGGTCATGGCCATCATGAAAGGAAGACCGCCCGCGGCCAGAATCGCATCCAAAAATACCGTGGCCGAGCTCTCCTCGGGCGCCAGGGCCTCGGGCATCTTCAGGCACGGGGGAACCTTCTCCAAGCGCGGGGCGACCAGAATGAGCGGACGGTCGGAAGCACGCGCGGCGCCCACGGTGCCGCGACCGGCAGCATACCCAGCCGAGGCAGAACCTGCTGCGCCGCAACCACCATCAGCGGGAGCGATGTCAAAGACTCCAGTCTCTTCTAACCCTCCCATCAATGCCCCCTGATCGCGTTCAGGAAGTCACGGGCGCGCTCACTTTGTGGATGCTCGAAGAACTCCTCGGGTACACCCTCTTCCACGATGGCGCCGTCGGCCATGAACACCACGCGATCGGCCACGCGGCGCGCGAAGTTCATCTCATGCGTCACCACGATCATGGTCATGCCCTGGTGCGCCAGGTCAACCATGACATCGAGGACCTCGTTGATCATCTCGGGGTCGAGTGCGCTCGTGGGCTCGTCGAACAGCATCGCCTTGGGCTGCATGGCGAGCGAGCGGGCGATGGCCACGCGTTGCTGCTGTCCGCCGGAAAGCTGACCGGGCATCTTGTTCGCCTGCGACGCCACGCCCACGCGCTCGAGCAGCTCCATGGCACGGCGCTCGGCCTCGGCCTTATCGACACCCAGCACCTCGACGGGCCCGAGCATCACGTTCTGCAAGATGCTCATATGCGCGAACAGGTTGAAGCTCTGGAACACCATGCCCAGCTCGGCGCGCATGGCGGCCAGCTCGCGGCCCTCCTGCGGCAGCGGCTCGCCCTCGATGAGGATTTCACCCGAGTCGATGGTCTCCAGGCGGTTGATAGCGCGGCACAGGGTCGACTTGCCCGAGCCCGATGGCCCGATCACCACCACGACCTCGCCCTTTGCAACAGACAGGTTCACGTCCTTCAAAACGTGCAGGTCGCCGAAGTGCTTATCGACATGGCGCAGCTCGATGATGGGCTGGCCCGTTTTGGTTTGCTTGCTCATAGCTCTCCAATCACAGCGATGCGTACAGGAAAACGTCGTTGGGTACGCGGGGCAAGACCCGCCCGGCCGCTACTCCGCGGCCGTGCTCATGCGGTCGATCACGCGGGCGCCCGTCCGCTCGCTCAGCCACACCGAAAATCGGTTGATGGCGTAGTTGAACAGGATGTAGATAACGGCCACCACCAGGTACGTGGATACGAGCGCGTCGTAATTGGTGATGAGCACGCGCGCGTTCTGCAGCAGGTCGGGATAGCTCACCACATACGCCACGGTGGTGTCCTTTACCACCACGACCAGCTGCGACACCAGCGAGGGGATCACATAGCGGATGGCCTGCGGCAGCACGATCTTGGTCTTCGCCTTCCACGGGCTCAGGCCCAGCGCCTCGGCCGCCTCGACCTGGCCGCGCGGCACGGCGTTCACACCCGCGCGGAACACCTCGGCCAGCACGCCGGAGGCCGCCAAGGCGACCGGCAGCGTGAGCATCCAAAACGACGGCAACTTGATGCCGTACTGCGGGACCACCAAAAAGAAGAAGTAGATGAGCAGCAGACTCGGCACGCCGCGGAAGAAGTCCGTGACCGCCCGGCACAAGGCCGCCAGCGGGCGCACGCCGCTCGTGCGGCCGAGCATGAGCGCCAAACCCAGCACCAGCGCGATCGCCCCAGCAGTCAGGGCAACCTTAAGGGTGCCCAAGAAGCCCGAGAACAGGAAGCTCCAGGTGCTCCCCCAGGTAAAGAACTCCCAGTACCGGGGATCGAGCTGACCGGTCGCCCAGAATTGGTACACCACGAATGCCAAAAGACCGGCCACCGCGGCCGCCGCGACCGCCGTGCCCACGCGCATGCGCGCACGAGCACGCGGGCCGGGGGCCTCGTAGAGCGCATCTCGCATGTTCATCGCTCGATCCTCACTTTCCGGTCGATACGGTTACCGGCGAAGCCGATGGCCAGCGCCGTGAGGGCGTAGCCGGCAGCCGAGATCGCAAACGCCAGCACGCCGCCCGCATCGCGCGTGTTGATGTAGGACACCACGCCCGTAAGCTCCTGCGGGTCGAGCGGCACCTGCGACCCCAGCGACGTGGTGAGCATGACGGCGATGAGAAGGTTGGTCATGGGCAGCACCGTGGTGCGCAGCGCCTGCGGGATCACGATCTTGCGGATGATCTGGCCGAACGACAACCCGATGGAGCGCGCGGCCTCGATCTGCCCCACGCCGATCGTGTTGATGCCGCTCATGAAGTTCTCCGATCCGAACGCCGCGGCGACCAGCACCACCGCGGCCATCACGCAGACGCGGTAATCCAAGACCACGTTGAGGCTCGGCAGCGCATACACGATGATGATGAGCAGCGAGACACCGGGGATGTTGCGGAACACCTGCACGTACAGGTCGCCCAGCCAGCGCAGCGGCTTGAACGGGCATACGCGCAGCACCGTCACCAGCACGGCCACCACCATCACGATGGCGAAGCACACCGCCGTCATGCCCCAGGTAGACAGCAGCGCGGAAGCGTAGTTGCCGCCGTATGTCGATAAAAGCTCGGACAGGCTCATGCCATCCCTCCCCCATATGCATGTGGCCCGCCATATTCCAGGCGGGCCACACAGCACGCCGGCTCACCGCAGCCGGCAACGAATCTGCCAGTTCTGCCGTTACGCACCGATCGCCGGCGGCTCGGGCGCGGAGTCGACGCCCGCACGGTCGCCGATGCACAGGTGCCACAGCTCCTCCCAGGTGCCGTCCTGCTCGACCTTGGCGAGGAAGTCGTTGACAAACTGGACGCCGTCGGAATCCTTGGGAAGGCCGATGCCGTACAGGTCCTCAGGACCGAACGGGTCGCCGGCGAGCTTGTACTTGCCCGGCTGCTTGATCATGTCGCTCATCAGCATGTTGGTATCGATGACGTAGGCATCGGCACGGCGCTGGGAGAGCGCGGAGCGGGCCTCCTCATCGGTCTTGAACTCCTGCAGCTTGGCGCCAGGGACAAGCTCCTCCATGATGGAGGGGCCGGTAGAGCCGGACTGAACGGCGACGAGCTTGCCGTCCAGGTCCTTGTAGCTCTCGATGTCCTCGTTGTCGGCCATAACGAGCACCGACTGCTGCGTGCCGAAGTACGGTCCGGCGAAGGAAATGATCTTCTTGCGGTCTTCAGTGATGGAATACGTGGCGAACACCGCGTCGACCTGGTCGTTCTTGAGCACGGACTCGCGCGTATCGGAGGTTACCTGAGTGGCTTCGTACTTCTGCTCATCGCCGAGGATATAGCGGCACAGCAGCTCGGAGATACCGGCGTCGAAACCGCGCAGGCGGCCGTCCTTCTCATCCAGCAGGCTGAAGAGCATGGAGGTTTGGACGATGCCCAGACGCATCTTGCCGGCGTCCTTGATCTTGGACGCCCAGGCGCTGGCGGCGATCGTGGCGTCGTCGGCCACCGCGCCGGAGGCGATCAGCTTGTCATATGCCTTGACGTCCATCTTAGCGGGCTCGGGGGCGTCGCTCGACTCGGCGTCCTCGGCGGGGTGGGGCACGGGTTTCTCGCCGCACGCGCTCAGGCCGAGCACGGCCGCGCCGCCCAGGGCGGACAAGCCGAGCATCTGACGGCGGCTCACCATGACGGGACGCTGCAGGGTCTTCTTCATGATCCAGGTCCTTTCTTGTAAGGCCTACAAGGCCGCAGCGCGGGCGCGCGACCAAAAAGATATGCAACCAATAGGGTTCTTATTTCCAAATGTACCCCATACCTGAGATAAACCCATGTACGCCCGCCGATTCGTCACTTCCCGCCACATCTTCACCACCCCTCTGTGCGAAACTGATACTCTGATATGTTGCTCATGCCCTCTGGCATGCGCGCCGATGCGTACATTGGGGAGGATCGAAACAAGGCATGCTGCTCGAACACATCACATCCCCCGCGGATGTCAAACAGCTCGCACCACATGACCTGCCCGTCCTATGCCGGGAGATCCGCCAGGCCATCCTCACCAGCTCCGCTGCCGTTGGGGGCCACGTCGGCTCCAACCTGGGCACCGTCGAGCTCACGGTCGCCTTGCACCGTGTGTTCGACTCCCCGCACGACAAGCTCGTATTCGATGTGTCGCATCAAACCTATACGCACAAGATGCTCACCGGCCGCGCACCGTATTACCTGCAGCCGGAGCTGTTCGGCACGCTTTCGGGCTTCTCAAACCCCGCCGAATCCGAACACGACCTGTTCTCCATGGGGCATACCTCGACCTCGGTAAGCCTGGCTGCGGGCCTTGCCAAGGCGCGCGACCTTGCCGGTGACGATTACAACGTCGTCGCCGTTATCGGCGACGGCTCGCTTTCGGGCGGCCTCGCCTTCGAGGGCCTCGATTCCCTGGCCGAGCTCGGGACCAACGTCATCGTCATCATCAACGATAACGGCTGGTCCATCGCCGAGAACCACGGCGGCATCTACCGCAACCTTGCCGCCCTGCGCGAAAACGGCGGCATGGCGCCCGACAACTTTTTCCGCGCCCTGGGGCTCGACTATCGCTTTATCGACGATGGCAACGACGAAGCTGTCCTCGAGCGCGAGCTGCTCGCGGTGCGCGATATCGACCATCCCGTCGTCCTGCACGTATGCACGGTCAAAGGCGAGGGCTACGAGGCCGCCCTCGACGACGCCGAGAATTGGCATCATGTGGGCCCCTTCGACCAGGCAAACCCCGACAGCAAGGCGCAGAACAACGTGAGCCCGGCCACATACGCCGACCTGACGGGCCGCCATCTGCTCGAACGCATGTCCGAGGATCGGAACGTGGTAGCGATAAGCGCCGCGACCCCCTACATCATGGGCTTCGATGCCAAACGTCGCCAAGCGGCCGGCTTGCAGTTCATCGATGTGGGCATTGCCGAGGAGCATGCCGTCACGCTTACCACGGGGCTTGCCGCGGCCGGCGCAAAGCCCGTCCTCGGGCTGTACGGCGTCTTTATGCAACGCGCCTATGACGAGCTGTGGCACGATCTGTGCCTCAACGATGCCTGCGCCACGATTCTGGATTTCAGTGCCAGCGCGTTCGGCGCGACCGATGCCACGCACCTGGGATTTTTCGACCTCGCGCTCATGGGAGGGCTGCCCAATCTTTCCTGCTTGGCGCCCACCTGCCAAGAGGAGTACCTGGCCATGCTCGATTGGGCGCTCGATGCGCCGCACGGACCGGTGGTGATCCGCGTGCCGGCCGGCACGCCTTCAAGCCATCCCGAGCGCATCACGGGAAGCATGGACTTTGCGCAGCCCACATATCAAACCGTTCGCACCGGATCCGGCCTTGCCATCCTCGCCCTGGGCAACTTCCTTGAACTGGGTGAGCGCGTAGCCGATGCGTTGGCCGCGCGCGGCGTGCATGCCACGGTCATCAACCCGCGCTTTGCCACGGAGCTAGATACCAATGCACTTGACGGGCTGGGCCGCGCGCACCGTGCCGTTATCACGCTGGAGGACGGAGTCCTTGCCGGCGGATGGGGCGAGAAGGTCGCCCGTTATTTGGCCCCGACCAACCTGCGCATCCGCTGCTACGGCTACCCCAAGGCATTCCCCGATCGCGTCAAGCCGCTTGACCTGCTTCGCTCATGCGGCATCACGGTCACGGACATAGTCCGCGATGCACTGGAGCTGCTTGAACGCTAGACGCTCGAACGAACAAGGCCCCTTCGGAACCGAGGTTCCGAAGGGGCCTCGTGCAACGGGGCCCTCGCAATGCCTTATCGTCAACAGCCTGGCGGTCGTGCGGCGCACGCCCAGTTCGCGCTGGCGACGCACTCAGCCGAGACATGTTCATAAAATGTCAAATTTCGGTCTTTGGAACGCTGTTCCTGCCGGTCCGGATCAACGGTCTTCGATCATTTCGCATAGCGCACATCTACTATGCAAGTATGCGAATATCACCGCGGGACAAAGGCGCCCGGCCCGCCGATTAAGACCGAAATTTGACAAAACCTTGCACCCCTGGCTCGCGATTACCGACTGACCTTCTCGATTTTCGCCATCTCGCGCTCAACCTGAGCGTAATACTGCTCAGCGCGGCGTTCATTGCCCGCGTTCTCATACTGCACGGCCAGCAACTGGCACAGGCGCATACGCTCCCCGCCTTCGCGCGTGGCCTTCAAGGCCGTCTCCATCCGGTCGATATACGCGCTCGACCCCTTCAGGAAAATCTCGACGGTCTGCTCGCTCTGCTCCGTAAGGCTCGCATCGCCCAGGCCGCGAATCAGGCCGAGCACCTTCTCCGCGCGCGGGCGATCCTCGACCTCGACGAAGAACATGAGCGCTTTTCCATACAGCGCGAGCTTTTGGTCGCGGCTCATCTTAAGCTCGAGCAAGCCGTCGATCGTCTCGGTCGCCTCTTCCGCACGCTCGAGCGACATCAGGGCGTTGAGCCGCATGAACTGGCGATTGTAGGTCGGGAAGGCGAGGCGCGCCATGGCCGTGTCGAGCACATCGAGGGCCGCCTGATAATCCTCGACCTCGAAATAGTGCTCGACCCTGGCGAACAGCGCGCGCTTTTGAAACTCGACAACGGCCAGGGCGACCGTGGCGATCACCAGGATAACGATACCTATAACGGTGAAATTCATGAGATACCTCTTCCTTATTTGGAGCGGGGCGCGCCGGATCGAAGCGCGGAGACACCACCCCCGGACGTGAGCAGCCGTGCCGCCCGGGCCAGGTCGCGATACCCGGCCTCGAGGAATGCACGCAGGCCGCAATACTCCCGATCGTAATAGGCAACGTTCAGGCGCTTGCAGTTACGATGGCATATGCCCTCAAACGGGCAATCGCCGCAGCGGTCGCACGCGCGCCGCGGCTCCGTCAAAAACGCGCGCATGGTGTCGCACGTGGCCATCTCCTCAAGCGTATCCGAGCAGATATCACCGCAGCGGTACTCATCGAGCGCGTAGAAATCGCACGGGTACACCGATCCGTCTCCCTCGACCACAAACTGAGGAGAGCACCTGCCGAGCATGCCGCACTGACTCGGATACCGGCCGAGAACCATCTGCATGATGTTCTCGAACAACCAAATGCTCACGTATCGGCCGCGATCGAGCTCGCGCAGCCACATACCCAGCAGCGATGTATAAAACGAGGCGAAGGCGTGCGGCGTGAGGGAGAACTCGTCGGCCTCCTCGTCCAAACCGGGCAGGCACGGGATATATTGCACGTGGTCGATATGCTCGCGGATCAACGCGTTGAACGCCTGCTGCGGATGGCGCGCCAGCTGCTCGGTCAGCACCGTCAGGGCATTGACCTGCACACCGGCATCCTGTAGCAAGTGGAATGCACGCAGGGCGCGGGCGTATGTGCCTTTGCCGGACGCATCGAGCCGAATGTAGTCGTGCAGCTCGCGGTATCCGTCAACCGATATACCGACCAGGAAATCGTGTTCCTTGAAAAACGCCGCCCACCGGTCGTCGACAAGCATGCCGTTGGTTTGCAGCGCATAGGAGATGACCTGGCGATAGCGATGCTCGTCCACATACGCCACGAAGCGCTCGAAGAACTCGAGTCCCGCCAGCGTGGGCTCACCGCCCTGGAACATAAACGACACATGGGCATCGGGTGCCACGCCCAGCCCCTTATCGATAATGGCGCGCGCCACCGTGTCGTCCATGACACTGGTGGTTGAGCAGGCGCGATGGTCGGCCACATCGTAGTAGAAGCAGTAACGGCAACGCATGTTACACGCGCTCGATGCCGGCTTGATCAAAAACCCCATGTACTTTGTCCCCGCCATGCCGGCACCTCCCGCACAAACCAAAGAAAAGGACGGCCCGATGAGCGAGCCGCCTTTTTGAACCATAGCGTATTTTTACAGTCCCAGGCGCTCTTTTTGCTCCACGGGAGCCTGGAACTCCTCGAGACCGCGCAGCAGCAGCTCGATCATGCGCCGCTCCTCGGATGCGCCCTTTCCGGCCAGGTTATGCTCCTGGGCGTAGTCGGCCTCCAGGTCGAACAGCATCGTGGCGCCGACCTCGGCAAGCGGCGTGGCGTTCTCGATGTTCGCGGGCTTTGCGCAAGGGAACTTGTACACCGGGTAATCGGTCCAGGGCAGGAACCTGCCCATCTCGATCTTATCCACGCAGTCCGTACCCATCTTCTTGCGGATGGTATGCGGAATCGCCGCGTACTCGTAGCACGGCTGGTTGCCCGCAACAGGAGCGCGGAAATACGTATAGCGCCCATCGGTGATGTTGACCGTCATGGCATGCACGCCGTACAGCGCGTAATCACGCGTCGCGGCCTCGGGGTCGGTTGCAAGCGGGCGCAGGGAGACACCCTGGACGACCTCGGGAATGTCGCAGCCGTGAACATCGAGAACCGTGGGCATGATATCGATGGCCTGCGTGAGCTGGCCCACATGCTCGCCGGCGCGGGCGCCGCCCGGGAAATGCACGATGAACGGCAGATGCGCCAGCTCGTTGTACAGATGCATGTAGTTCTTGCCCATGTAATCGCGCTCGCCCAGGAAGTATCCGTGGTCGGTGGTCACCAAGACCATGGTGTCCTCGAGGATGCCCGTTTCCTCGAGCTTGTCGATAAGCTTGCCGAACCAATGGTCGGTCATGGTGACGAGCGCCTTGTAGCGACGCTGGACGTAGTCCACGGCCTCGGGGGTCACATCGGTGTCGGATACGCGTTTGTACTGAGGGATCTCGAAATAATCGCGGTCGAGCCCCGCGGACCCGCCGTACATCTCCATGTACTTGTCGGGCACGTCGAACGGCTCATGCGGATCGAACGCCTCGACCATCAGGAAGAAGTCGTCATCTTCCTTGTTGGCCTCGAGCCAGTCCACCGCGGACTGGAAGGTCTTGGGGCTGGGCATGTCCTCCTCGTTGGGCCACATCTGACGATTCTTCTGGTACTGCTCGCGCACGCGCCCATAGAACGTCTCGGGCATGTTGTCAGGCTCATCGATACGGCTGACCCACGGATCGCCCTCCTGGCCACGATAATAATCCCAAGTGTTGAACTCCTGCAGATAACCCTCTCCGCCCGTGCGCAGGTAATGGCAATGGTCGGTGGTGATGTGGCAGAAGTTGCCCTGAGCGCGCAGGCATTGCGGCAGCGTGGTGTCGAACGGCTCGATGGGGCCCCAGGGGCGCTCGAGGAAGTTGAGGCGGCCGGTCAGGATATCGCGGCGCGCCGGCATGCACGGGGCCGAGCCGATCCAATGGTTGTCGAATACCGTGGACTGTTGGGCAAAGCGGTCGAGATTGGGGGTCCGCACATCGCTGTCGGGGTTGTAGCACGACAGGACATCGCGACGAAGCGTGTCCATCAGCACCAGCACTGTTCTCATATCTGCCCATACCTTTCCGTTGAGGTTGACCGTAGAGCTTCGGCTCGGGGCGACGCATCCTGAGCGGTTGGAGGCATCGCGGGATGTGCCGCCCCGAATCGAAAAACGTAAAAAAATAGGCGCGCCCTCCAAAAGGGGGACGCGCCTTGCACGAAGCCGATGATTGCGGCACGTGGCGCGCTTACCCGAAGATGCTGAACGCCGGGAAATAGAAGCCGATGGCGGCGAAGACGAGCGCGAACACGATCAGGCCGATGATGATCTGAGCGGAGTTCTTGCCCTGGCCCTTCTTGAGCAGGTGGTAGCACACGAACGTCAGCAGGACGGGCAGCATGAACGGCAGGATTGAGTCGAGCTTGTCCTGGATGACGAGCGGATCGCCCTCGCCCAGGGACACCTGCAGCGCCGTGGTGAGCTTGACGGTGGTGGGAATCAGGCCGCCGACGACCATGACGCCCAAAACGTTGGCGAGGTTGCCCAGACGGTCGAAGATCTCGACGCCGGCCTTCTCCACCAGCTCCATGCCCTTGGAGTAACCCATGTGCAGGCCGAAGTACTTCAGCGGCCAGTACAGCAGGTTGATCATGAGGAACATCACGATCGGACCGATGATGGAGCCGTTGCTCACGCACATGGACGCGCCGATGGAGCCCGCGATGGGGTACCAGGTGAGGTTGAGCAGGGAGTCGCCCAGGCCGGCAAACGGGCCCATGAGGGAGGTCTTGATGGCGACGACGGTATCCTTCTGGTCCTCGTCGGTGCTCTCCTCGAGCGCGGCAGTGATACCGAGGATGAAGGGGATCGCCAGCGGGTGGGTATTGAAGTACTCCAGGTGACGCTGCATCGCGTGGACGCGCTCCTCCTTGGGAGCATCCTTATAGAGCTCCTCGAGCACGGGGGCGAAGCAGTAGGTCAGGGAGAGCGACTGCATGCGCTCGTAGTTGTGCGCGAACTGGCAGCCTTGGGTCCTCAGCAGGACCTTGTTGAGGGTCTTTTTGGAAATCTTGCCCATTAGAGATCGTACTCCTCGTCATCGTCGCCATCGGAGGCGGTAGCAGCTGCAACGGCAGGAGCCTTGTTCTTCTGCCCTTCGAGGATGATGTCGTACAGGCCCGCAACGGCGCAGGCGGCGAGGGCGATGCCCATGACCGGAAGCTTGAGGTAGGCGGACAGAACGAAGCCGATGATCAGGAAGATCCACATGTTCTTCTTCATCATCATGGTCAGAAGCATGGCCAGACCGACTGCGGGCATCATGCCGCCGGCGATGGAGAAGCCGGTAAGCACCCACGGAACCTGGTTCTGCAGGAAGCTCATTATGTCCTCGACCACGAACGAACCGATACCGGTCGCGATGAACACCGGGACGGCGCGGGTCAGGAAGAAGCACAGGGCGCCGGCCCAGAAGTACTTGTTGACCGCGTTGAACTTACCGTTGAGCACAGCCTTGTCCGCCGCGTGCACGAGCGAGATGTTGGTGGTCATGACCAGGATGTTGAGCTGCTGGACAAGCGTGGCGGTGGGGATGCCGATGGCGACCGCCAGGGAGATGGCCTCGGAGGTGCTGCCGCCGGACATGATGCCCAGGGACGCGCCCACGATGGTGCCGGAGATGACATCGGGCGGAACGTAGGCGCCGATGTTGTTGACGCCGAGCCACATGAGCTCCATGGTTGCGCCGATCATAATCGCGGTGGGCAGGTCGCCGAGGATAATGCCAACACCGACGGATGCGAGCAAGGGTTTGCGGAAACCCAGGTGCGGACCAACCTGGTCCCACTCGCACAGGCCGGCCCAGAGGGCAAGCAGGAGTGCTTGAAGCATTGCCTCTCCTTCCTATACTATGCCGCTCGCGCGGCTTCTCCCGGCGCCCCAATGCGCCAGGAGGGTTTACCAACTACCGGGGATACCCGCGCTCGGAGGCTACTCGTAGTTCTTGAGCAGCTCGGCAACAGGGGTCTTGTCGTCACGCGTGGTGGTCTGCATCCAGCACTCGACGCCGAGGTCGATAAGCTTCTCGAAGGCCTCCTTCTCCTCGGCCGTGACGGACATGTTCTTGTGCAGACGGCAACGAGAGTCGTTGAAGCGCATGCCGGAGACGTTGAGGTAGTCGAAGGGAAGGCCGTTCTCGTGGAGGGTCAGGGCGTCCATGGGATTGGTGAACAGGACCATGGTGGCCTTCTTGAGCTCGGTCTTGGTGAGGACGTGGATGAACTTCTCGACACCGAAGACGGAAACCTTGATCTCGGGGACCGCAAGGCCGGCAACGGACTTCTGGACCGGATCGTTTGCGACTTTATCGGAAACGATGATGACGGACTCGATTCCGTAATCGGGAATCCAGGTGGTGGCCACCTGGCCGTGGATGAGGCGGTCGTCGATGTCTACAAGCTTGAGTGCCATGGTGCAAGCCTTCCTATTCTTCCTCCCCGCGGGAGGTGCCGATAGCCTAAATGAGAATCCGATAAAACGAGGGGCGGACTAGAGGTCCAGCTCATCTTCCTCGTCGGGCGTCGTTGCGACAGGAGCCTTGATCTCCTGCTGGGCCTGGGCGTGGGCGGCCGTGAGCTCCGTGCGGATCGCCTCGTCGCTATCGAGGCCATCGCGGGTGAGCAGCAGCTCCACCACAACCGGCATGCACAGGCCGGTGTAGGCGATCATGTCCATGCCCTTGGCGAGGCAACGGGTCAGTACATTGAACGGGGTGCCGCCGTAGATATCGCATAGGGCGACCACGCGATCGCACTCGGAGGAGAGCTTGGCATATGCAGCTGCCATCTCATCCTCAAAGGTCTCGAGACTCTTCTCGGCGGTCAGGGAGAGCGTCTCGACGTCCGCCTGCTTGCCTGCGATCATCTCGACCGCACCAAGCGCTGCGCGCGCGAACTCGCCATGGCTTGCCAGAATCACACCGATCCTCATGAGTGCTTCCCGTTCCCTTGCTGATCGAGCTGTTCGTACCGTGGGGGCTGTTCCCCGCACTACTCACCGCACCTGCTGACATGCGGTTCGTTTCTGTGCGTTTTGATAATGCGCACATGCCCGGTTGATGTCAACGCGATTTCTCGGCATTTTGTAAAGTACCTGGTATATGGCTTGTTTTATATTGCTTTGTTTCAGCAGACGGTATATTTCTACCCTTAAACGGTGTTTGTTCAAACAACTATTGTTGTTTGTTTGTCCGTTATGGTTCAATATGAGCAAACATCTGAACACAATGGAGGCCCCATGCTCAAAGCGGAGCGCCAACAACTGGTCTATAGTATCTGTGCCGAGAACGGATCGACGTCGGTCAAAGACATCTCCGAACAGCTCGGGGTTTCCGAGATGACGGCACGCCGGGACCTGACCGAGCTGGCCGCCGCAGGGAAAGTCGTCCGCATCCACGGCGGAGCGCGCATGCCCGGCGAATCCGGCGGCATCAAGCTCTCGCGTGTGCTCACCCATGCGGAAAAAAGCCAGGAGCATATCGACAAGAAGCGCGTCGCCGCACGTCTCGCCGCCGAACGCGTTTGCGAGGGGGATTCAATCTTCCTCGGCGGGGGCACCACTGTGGAGTGCATGGTGGACTACCTGCCCACGCGCAACATCCGGATCGTCACGAGCAGCATGCCCGTCTTCAGCGCGCTCGCCAAGCGCGAGTACCCCGAGATCTACCTTACCGGAGGCGTCTACAGTCGCTCGACCGAGATCCTCAAACCCATCGACAGCGCCTCAAGCGTGAGGTCCTTGGCCTGCGACAAGGCCTTCGTGGGCGCAACCGGCGTGTTCCAAAACGAGATCTTCGGCTCCGATCCGCAGGTCGTCTGCCTGCTCCGCAGCGTTCTCGACAATTCCCGCAAGCGCTATCTACTCATAGACTCCCATAAAGTCGGGCGGCGCGACTTCTTCTCGTTCTACCCGCTGGCGCGTTTCGACACCGTCTTCTGCGATCCGCAGATTTCCCTGAAGCGCCGGCACAGCATCGATGAGCACACGCTGCTCGTCACGGAATAGGAGTCCCATGGATAAGCATGCACGCCTCGACACGCTTTTGGCCATGTGCCGGAACTCGGGAAAGATTACCGTTTCGGAGGTTTCCCACTCCCTGGGCGTTTCCGAGATGACCATTCGCCGCGACTTCGAAGAGCTGGCGCAACGCGGATACGTCGAGCGCATCCGCGGCGGCATTCGCCTACTGTCCCTCTCTCACGGGGCACCGGCGCAGGAGACGCCTTATTTCGAAAAGATGCAGCTGCACCGATCGGAAAAGCAACTTATCGCAGAGGCCGCGGCCGACTTGATCGAGCCCCACGACACCGTCTTCTTGGGGTCGGGCTCCACATGCGCCGCAATCGCCCGATGCCTCCCCGCCGCGCCTCTGCGGGTGGTCACCAACAGCCTGCTCGTCTACCACGAGCTGAAGAACGCCGAGCATATCGAGCTGTGTATAATCGGCGGCTCGCTCCATGCCTCATCGGCATCCACCGTGGGGCCCATATCCGAGGAGATGCTCTCGTGCATCGGTATCGATAAGTCTTTTATCGGCGCGAACGGCATCGTGCGCACCGAGGTCTACACATCCAACATCGATGAGGGGCGGCTACAGGACTTTGCTTTCCGCCGTTCCGCGCAGCAGTTCCTCGTTGCCGACCATTCGAAAATCGACCAGACCGGCTTCTATAACTTTTACCGTCTCGACCACGTGAGCGGCCTCATCACAGATGGCGGCTGCACCCCCTCGCAGCTCGATCGCCTTCAGGGCCATACGCAGGTCATCCTGGCCGGCTAACCCGTCCAAACACGACCGACTTTACGCCATGCTGCAAGTTTTTGTCTTTTTTCGGTCTTATTTCGTCGTCATTCAATGACTCGTGACCGGATCAATACGCCGTTACGTATTATTTGCTTTCGTTATCGATAATCGCGCATAATCTAAAATCAGAATTTGGCTATTCGCTGCCCATAGACCGAAAAAAGACAAAAATTTGCACTCTGCTTGATTCTCGCGTTAGGAGACCCCCTTGGCAGCGTTTTTTGCAATTGGTTGGCAACAAAAAACGCTGCGGACGCACGCCCGCAGCGTTAAGCTCCTCCACGGCGCATCTATTTTTTATACGCGACAGCGAAACTAGTCGTGATACTCCCCACGATCCCACTTGGCATTGATCTCATCGAAGAAGTGGGGGTCGGCCTGGGCAACCGGGTCGGCCTGGTTCACGGCATCGAGCTTGGCCACCAGCGCATCGCGCTCCGGCGTGGGCTCGTATTCGGCCTCGAGGAACGCGAGCATGATATCGGCCATGAGGAACTCGCCGGTGATCTTGCCGCCGAAGCCGACGACGTTGGCGTTGAGCTCGCGGCGGGCGTACAGGGCGCTCGTCATGTCGCGGACCAGGGCGCAACGGGCGCCCGGGACCTTGTTGACCGAGTTGGTGATACCGATGCCGGTACCGCACAGCACCACGCCGGCGTCCGCCTTGCCAGACGCCACGGCCTCACCCACGGCCTTGCCGTAAATGGGATAGTGCGTACGGGTGTGGCTGTAGGTGCCGCAATCGAGCACCTCGTAGCCGGCTTCCTCCAGACGATCGTGAAGGTAGGTCTTCTCATCGGTAACGATATGGTCACAACCGAGTGCAATGATCTTCTTGCTCATGGAACTATCTCCTTAGGCCATCTTGTTCAGCATGTCGACACGGACCTGGTGACGGCCGGCAGCGTAATCGGCCTTGAGGAACTCGCGGGCGATCTTCTTGGCGACCTCGGAGCCCACCACGGCGGAACCCATGCAGACCATGCGGGAGTTATTGTGCTCGCGGGTCATATAGGCGGAGCGCTCGTCGGAGATATTGGCTGCCACCATGCCTTTTACGCGCGTAGCGGCCATGTAGGAGCCAACGCCGTAATTGTCAAAGGCAAAGCCGAGCGAGTCCTCGTGCTCGAGCAGATCGTGGGCGACCATGGTCGCGGAATCAACAAAGTCCGCAGCGGGCTGCTCGGAATAATCGACCACCTCGTGGCCGTCCGAAACGAGCATGTCCTTGATCAGGTTCTTAAGGGGCATGCCTTCGGCATCGGAAGCGATGACGACTCTCATGTGACAACTCCTAACATTTTTGTTCGAACTGCATATGTGTGAGTTCGTTTAGTTGTTATTTGAACACATTGTCGTGCGCTTTTCAAGATATTTGGTTTGTACTTGTTCGTTTTATTGCGTATTGTCTGTGACCGGATAGAAAAAGGCAGCCACCGTGTCCCCTGCACCGGGAAACGGTGGCCGCCTCGCCACAGATTGCACGCCCAAGCTACGGCAACAGCAACGTTGCGTACTCCTCGATCGACTCGCGCTGCCCCTCTTCCAGGGAGGCGTCGCACACAACGGCATCGAGATCCTCGAGCGAGTAGAAGTTGAAGAAGTCGCGCTTACCGATCTTGCTCGCATCGACCAGCAGATACCGGGCGTCGGCCTGCTCAAATGCCAGCTGTTGGAACTTGCCCTCCTCGATATTGGAGGTTGAGGTCTGCGCCTCGAACACGCCGTTGGCCCCGATAAAGGCGGCGTCGAGACCGATTTTAGAGATGAAATCCTCGGCAAGAGGCCCCACGAAGGCTCCGGTACGGGCACGGTACGTGCCGCCGACCAGACACAGATCGCAATCCGGACGCCCTTCCACCAGGTTGAACACCGAAAGCGAATTGGTGACGATGCGCAAATGGCACGCCGGGAGATAGGGGATCATCTGCTCGACCGTCGTGCTGGCACCGAGGAAGATCGTTGAATCCGGCTCGATGAGGCGGGCGGCGCGCTCGGCAACCGCGGCCTTCTCCGCACCGTGTTTGCTGCGCTTCTCGTTATGGCTGTACTCGCGGCGCAGCATGGATTGACGTGGAGACCCGTTGGTGCGGGCACCGCCGTGCACGCGGACGATCTCGCCGAGCGAGGACATCTCCTCGAGGTCGCGGCGGACCGTCATCTCGGATACACCCAGGTTGGCCGCGATATCCTTTACCGCCGCCGAACCGCGCTCATCCAGCAGCTGCTTGATTTTATCCTGACGCTCGGCCTTGATCATTCCCATACTCCCCATCAAGTTCGAACATTAACGAACCGACTTTATCATACCCATCTCGAATTCCCGCAGCTCGGCTGCGCGCTGGCTCTCAACATCCGTCAAAACCCGATGGGTGGGGATAACGAGCCGAACGGGAATGGACGCCAACGCGTCAGCGACCGAACGTGCCGAAAGCACCCGGCCGCACCCGCACGCGCCGATCGCCCCCGCCCGCACGGCGAGCTTCTCGGCCAGCCGATCAACCGGAACCGCATGGGCGAACTCAATCGACAGGACCTCGGCGGCGACTCCATGGACAAGCTCCGTGGACTCAAAATGCACCGGCGGCACCCAGCGGGGGCGCTGGCCGGCAAAATAAGCATTCAACCAGCCCCAGGCATGCCGGAGGACTGCAGCCGAGGCGGCATCGGCCGGGTCGGACGGAGCACAAGCCGCGCCGCCCGACTCCGCATCGCGCACCTCAAGCCGCGCGGCCCGCGCCACGAGCTCATCCGCATCGCGCGGCGGGGCATCGACAAACCAAAGGCCCGCCAGCCCCCGCTCGCCGGCAACCAACTCGATATCGCCCAACGGCGCATGGTACGTTGCAGTAAGCACGTGCCCTCCCCCGATTCTACTCGGCACTCTTGAGCGCGCCCACCATATCGATACGATCGAGCGTCTTGTTGGTCATATGGTTGATGACCAGCGTGAAGACCAGCGACATGATCGAGGCGAACACATAGGTGTGCGGCTCGACAATAGTATCGAAGAACAGCGATGGCATGCGCAAGACGTATGTAAGGAACCTGGTGATCGCGTATCCCAAGGGCCAGCCCGCAACGATGCCGACCAGCGTGAGCACGATGGTTTCCTTGTTGATATAGCGATGTACCTCGCGGCGGCGGAAGCCGAGCACCTTGATGGTCGCCAGCTCGCGCTCGCGCTCGGAAATGTTCGTGTTCGACAGCGTGAACACCACGGCGAAGGCGAGCGCCGCCGCCATGATGGTAACCACGTACACCACCACGTCCACCACCTTGAAGCTGTCGCCGAATGCATCGGCGATCTTGGCCGACCCGTTCACCGAGACGAACGTGTCATCGCCCGCGAGCCTATCGGCGAGCTTAACCTGCGCGGCGTGCCCGCACGAGAGGTTGGCGAAAAACGCGTTGGGAACCACCTGCTCGCCAAAGACGCGCCGGTAGACGTCCTCGTTCATAAAGACGAAGTTACCCAGGTAGCTCACGCTCACGCCCTCGATGCGCACCTTGGCCGAACGCATCGAGGAGTCCTGCAGGCTTACGGTATCGCCCGTCTTGAAGCCCAGCACCTGCTCCATGTTCTTGGTGATGAGGACGCCGTCGCCCGATTCCGGGAGCTCGAGATGGGACCCATCGAGGGTATCGGTCTTCACGTACTCCCCAAGGTCGGCGCCGCGCGGCACCACCACGATCTGCACCGGCTCTTTCCTGCCGCCGAACTCGGCCGTGACGTTGTCCACGCGGGCCTCGAGCATGCTGGCAACCTTACCCGTGGCGCGCAGCTTGTCCTCGCCCTTGGCAAAATCCTGGTCGGCGGTGACCGCGAGCAGATCGTAGGCAACCACGCCCTCATCGCCGTACTGGCGCGCCTTGAGCGAGATGACCGTATCGCGAATACCCAGACCGCAGATCATAAGTGCGGTGCAGCCCGCGATGCCGCAGACCGTCATGAGGAAACGCTTTTTGTAGCGGAACAGGTTGCGTGCGGACACCTTGTTGAGAAAGCTCATGCGACGCCACAGAGGCGTGATGCGCTCCATGAGGATGCGCTTGCCCGCACGCGGCGCGCGCGGACGCATGAGCGAGGCCGGCGTTTCCTTGAGCACATGCCGGCACGCCACAAACGTTGCCCCCACGATGCCCACCGCGAACATCACGATCCCGAGCGCCGCGGTGACCGGATTGAAGCCGAGCTCGAACGGCGGCAGCTCGTACATCGTTACAAAGATGCTGAAGATGGCGTTGGGCAGCGCGATGAAGCCGAGGGCGTCGCCCGCGAGGCCGCCCGCCAAACACGCCGCAAACGAATAGATGAGGTATTTGGACAGGATGCGACCGCGACTGTATCCCAATGCCTTGTACACACCGATGAGTCCACGGTCCTCCTCCACCATGCGCGTGACCGTTGTGAGGCTGATGAGCACGGCGACGGTGAAGAAGATGAGCGGGAACACCGTGGCGATCGACTCGATCGAGCTGGCGTCCGACTCGATGGTCGTATAGCTCGGCAGGGCCGTGCGATCCTGTATGTACCACACGGCATCATCGATGTTGTTGAGCTCGCGGCGCGCATCGGCGAACCGCTCGGCCGCCTCCCCGGCGTTGCGGTCGTATTCCGCGCGCCCCTCGGCAAGCTTCTTCTTGCCGGCCTCGAGCTCAGCGCGGCCCTTGTCGGCTTCAGCGCGACCGCTCGCGAGCTTATCCTGCGCGGCGCCGATCTGAGCATAGGCCGCCTGCGCCTCGGCCAGCCGCGCCGCGCCGTCCCGGGCCGCCTGCTCGCCGCGTACCAGCTCCACCATGCCTGCCGGCAGCTCGGAAAGCCGGCGTATCTGGGACTTCATGCTCGCCAGCTGGGTCGCCATGTCCTCCGGCGTGCGGGCAAGGGCGGCGCGGATGGCATCTTGCACGCCCTGGGGAGCCTGCGCAATCTGGGCCTCGATGCGGTCCTTGATGTCCTGGGGAAGCTGGTCGAGCGCCTGATGGGCCTGGTCCATGGCGGTGTGGAACTCATCCGACCTCACCAGCTCGATCATGCCGTCGAGCGATTGCACCGAGGAGGCCACGAACGGATCGATCGCGGCCGACACCTCCGCCGCCGCGGCCTGCGCAGCCGAAACATCGGGGGCGGACACCAAACGGGCCCATGCGTCCTGCGGCCACACACCGCCCACATACGGAAGGCCCGACAACATGGAGCCGGCACCGACGAGCTGCGTGCGCACCTGCGCCAGCTGCCCCTGCGCGGCATCGAGTTCGGACTGACGCGCCGCAAGGGCGCCCGGAATGCCGTCGACGGAGCATCCGAGTCCGGCAGCCAGCTGCGCCAAGCCATCGGAAACCTCGGTCGACCCCTGTGCAAGCGCGCGCTCGGCATCGGCGAGCTTGCGCGAGCCCTCGTCCACGGTGCCCTGCGCGCGCGACAGCTCCTCTCGCGCCGCGTTGAGCTTGCGGCCGACCTCGCCCTCCTGCTCGGCGATCCGGCCTTCCGCATCGTCGCGAATACCCTGCGTGCGCGCACGCTCGCGCTTTTCGCGAATATCCTCGATGCCGGCCTTCACCGCATCGATGCGCTCATCGTAGGCCTCCGAATACGTGGAGAGGCCGCGGGCGTCCTTCACGGTGGCATACGCAACGGTGTAGGCGTCGCGGTCGATCACCGCCGCCGGGGTGAAGAAGAAGGCGAACTGAGAGCCGGAACCCGCGCGAAAACTCACCGTTTTACTCGCGGCGTTCACGTCCATGGGGTCCATCACGGCAGCGACGATCTTATACGTGCCGCGCTCGAATACCGCCGGACGGGCATCGGGGGCATCGTCGTCCATACCCTCGAAGGTGATCTTGTCACCCACCTTTTTGCCCGACACCTTGAGGTATTTGTTTGTGACCGCGACTTCGCCCGCGTCGCGCGGCATGCGTCCCTCAAGCAGCAGGGGTTCGTTGATGCCGTTTGGCAGCAGCGCCTTGAGGTCGACCTTTTGCCTTGAGCCGTTGACCTGCGTATATGCCGTCTCGGTATAACCGCCCGCCGCCTCGTCCACGCCGTCGACCCGTGCTATGGCGGCTATGTCCTTGGCGTCGAGCCCCAACGTCGACTGCACCTGGATGTCGAAGAGATGCTGACTGTCGTAGTAATCGTCGGCCGTAAGGCGGACGTCGTCGCATGCGGCCTTGAGGCCCACGAGCATGGTGGCACCGAGCGCCGTGATGATGAACAGCGAGATGAATCGCTTGAGATTGCCGGTGATGGTCCGCTTGATGTCCGTGGCAAAGGCATCGGGCCGCTTCTTCGCCATGCCTACCACTCAATCTGCGCGATGGGCATGGGCGCGGGATTGCACTGCATGCTCGTGACGCGGCCGCTCTTGAACCTGATCAGGCGGTCGGCCATGGGGGCCAGCGCGGAGTTGTGCGTGATGATGAGGACCGTGATGCCGTCTCGGCGGCAGGTGTCCTGCAGCAGCTGCAGCACCTGCTTGCCCGTTTGGTAGTCGAGCGCGCCCGTGGGCTCGTCGCACAGCAGGAGCTTGGGATTTTTTGCCAGGGCACGGGCGATGGACACGCGCTGCTGCTCGCCGCCGGAAAGCTGGGCCGGGAAGTTCTGCATGCGCTCGCCCAGGCCCACTTTACGCAGGCACTCGGCGGCATCGAGCGAATCGGGGCAGATCTGCGCCGCCAGCTCGACGTTTTCGAGTGCCGTTAGATTGGGCACAAGATTGTAGAACTGGAATACGAAGCCCACGTCCGCGCGGCGGTACTCCACCAGCTCGTCCTCGGAAGCAGCACTCACGTCGCGCCCGTCCACCACCACGCGCCCGCTCGTCGCCGCATCCATGCCGCCCAAAATGTTGAGGGCCGTGGTCTTGCCGGCACCCGAGGAGCCCAGGATCACCGCCAGCTCGCCACGCTCGACCTCGAAGCTCGCACCGTCGAGCGCATGCACCTCCGCCTCGCCCGAACCATACACCCTCATCACGTTATCGAACTCGATATACGCCATGCTCAACGCCCCCGTCAAAGTGATATTCCATACGCTATATTCTATATTGATTTGGCATACCCACAATCAGGTGTTAAGGCAGAGGCGGCCCGGGGATCGATTCGCCTCCTCCAAGCGCCCCCAGCATGATGGCGGCATCGAGAAGAGGTAGAAAGACCCTACTGCAGCGCTTGCTCGGTAAGTTCCTTAAACCGACCAGCTCTCCAGGATTGATGGGCTCGCCCAGCGCAAGCGACACGTTGGATATGATTCGGCGGGGATCCTTGGTGGTCTCGAAAAACTGAGCGCATTCGCTCGGGATACCGGGGGCGATCTCTTCAAGTGTCACATACGCGCTATTCTTATACGCACGATGTCCGAACTCCCGAAGCGCCCATGCCTTACCGACCTGACGAGCACCGCGCAACACGAGCAGCTTACGGAAAGACGATTCCTTCCATGTATGCAATTCATCAATAATGTCGCACTCCAAGGGAGCAAAGCGGGCCGACACCATGTGCCGGCCCGCTCATCGCCTGCGATCCTCAAGCGTTCGCCTTATGCCTCCTGCTGAACCACCACGGCGCCAAACGCCGCCGGACCGGCATGGCTGGAGATTACGCCGCCGGCCTCGATCCAGTCGAAGCTCTTGAAGCCCATCTGGTGCACCCGCTCTTCCACGGCCTCCATGATCTCGTGCGACAGGCCCGCAGAATACGCCAGCCCGATGCGCTCGAGCTCAAGCGGACCCTGGGACGCAAAATGGTCGAGCAGGCTCATGCAGCACTTGACCATGGAGCCGCGGAACTTTTTAACCGCGGTGAGCTCGCCCTCGACCACCTGGATGGCGGGCTTGATCTTGAGCAGGTGGGCACCCAGGAACTTGGCGTTGGACAGGCGGCCGCCCGCGCGAAGATAGGCCAGGTCGCTGGGGACAAAACCCGCCAGCACGCGGCCGCGAAGACCCTCTACGAACGCACGGATGTCTTCCACCGTGCAGTCGGGGTGCTTCTCGATATAATGCGCCGTGCGCACGATAACGAGGGACTGACCAATCGAGCAGTTGCAGGTGTCGATGGCGTCCACATAATCGCGGCCCGCGGCGGCGATATGCGCCGACTGGTACGAGCAGGTGAGCACCGAGGAATACGACAGGTACAGGATGGTGGCGTCCGGCTCCTCCGCATGGATACGGTCGAACATGACCTCGAAATCGTGCGGGGTGGAACCCGATGTCTTAGGGTTCTCCTGCAGCTCGGTTGCACGGGCGAAGAGCTCCGCCGGCGCCACCGTGCCGTCATCGAACGTCTCACCGCCCAGCGAGATGTGCATGGGGACCACGCGGACCCCATATCGCTCGGCCATCTTAGCCGTTACGTCTCCACCGGTTTCCGTCACGATTACGTACTTGCTCATCGCAATCCCGTCTAAATCCCATCGCCTGCATATGTAAATTATAAGGCGTCATCTTGTGATGCGCTCAATACTGTACATCATCAGGCACAGTGTGTTTTAGGGAACTCCGATGAGTGGCCTCTATTTTAGATAACCGTCCTCGACGAGCCGCTGCGCGATCTGGACGGCGTTGGTCGCCGCGCCCTTGCGAATCTGATCGCCGCAGCACCAGAAGGTCACGCCGCGCGAAGCATCCGGATTGGAGATGTCGCGACGCATGCGCCCCACCCAGATCAGGTCCTGGTCGGAGGTATCGATCGGCATGGGGAAGCGGTCGTGGGCGCTCACGGCCGCACGGTCGTCGACCAGCTTGACGCCGGGTGCGGCAGCCAGCGCGGCGCGGACCTCGTCCATCTCGACCGCGCGCTCGAACTCCAACGTGATGCTCTCGGAGTGCGAACGCATGACCGGCACGCGCACGCAGGTGCAATTCACGCGCAGGTCCGGCAGGTGCATGATCTTGCGGCCCTCGTTTTGCAGCTTCATCTCCTCGGAAGTATAGCCCGCGTCATCGAAGCCGCCGATCTGCGGGATGAGGTTGCTGGCGAGCTGCGCCGCGAACGCACGCGGCTCGGGCAGCGCCTCGCCGCGGCCCAGCGCCGCCATCTGCTCCTCGAGCTCTGCCATACCGGCCACGCCGGCGCCCGATGCCGCCTGGTAGGTCGACACGACCATGCGCGTCACGCCCGCCAGCCGGTGCAGCGGCCAGGTGGGGACCAGGCCGATGATCGTGGCGCAGTTGGGGTTGGCGATGATGCCGCGATGATGTGCGAGGTCGCCCGCGTTGATCTCGGGGATCACCAGGGGGACCTGTGGATCCAAGCGGAACGCGTGCGAATTGTCCACGGCAACCGCGCCGCGCTCCACGGCCCGGGGCAACAGCTCGCGTGCCGTGGCGTCGTCGGCGGCCCCCAGCACGATATCGACCCCATCGAACGCCTCCGGGCGAGCCTCCTCCACAACCAGCTCCTCGCCGCGAAAACGCATGGTCTTGCCCGCGCTGCGCGCGCTCGCCAAGAGCCTGAGCTCGCCCGCCGGGAACTCGCGCTCCTCCAGGCACGCCAGCATCTGGGCACCCACCGCGCCGGTCGCCCCCAAAATCGCAACAGAATACGTCCTTGTCATCGGTTGCTCCCCTCTCACGCCACCCGGCACCTAGCACACAAACGGCGTGGGCTCGAGTTCCTTGGTCTTAACGATGCCGTTCTCGTCGGAGAAGGCCTCGTAGATGGTTTTGATCGCCAGTTCAAAGTCTTTTTCTTCCACGCCCACGATGATGTTGATCTCATCGCAGCCCTGGGTGATCATCCGGACGCTCACGCCCGCCTCGCCCAACTTGCCGAACAGATGGCCCGAGATGCCCGCACGGCCGCGCAAGTTGCGCCCCACCGTGGCGATGAGGGCCAGGTTCTCCACCACTTCGATCTCGAGCGGCTCGACTTCGTCCTGGATGTCGGCGATGAGCGAATAGAGCGAATCGCGCACGTCGTCGCCCTGCACCACGGCGGCGAACTGGTCCACGCCCGTGGGCATATGCTCGACCGACACGTGATAGCGCTCGAACACCGACAGGGCGCGGCGCATGAAGCCGATGCGGCTCTTGGTGCGGTCGCGCGCGACGTTGATGGCCACGAACCCGCGCTTGCCCGAGACGCCCGTGATGATGGGCTCCTCCTCGCCCTCCTTGGCCGTCTCGCTGATCATGGTGCCCGGGTCGTCGGGCGCATTGGTGTTCTTGATCACGAGCGGAATGCCCGCCTCGCGCACCGGGAATACCGCCTCCTCGTGCAGCACGCTCGCGCCCATATAGGACAGCTCGCGCAGCTCTTCGTAGGTGATGCGGGAAATGGGCTGGGCCTCGGGAACGATGCGCGGGTCGGCCGACAGGAAGCCCGAGACATCCGTCCAGTTCTCATACAGGTCGGCCTGCAGGCACTGGGCCAGGATGGAACCGGAGATGTCTCCGCCGCCGCGGTCGAGCAGCTTGATCTGCCCCTCGCGCGTGGCGCCGTAGAACCCGGGCATCACGAAACCGCCCTCGCTGCTGCGCTCACGCACCAGTTCGGCCGTTCGGTGCATGGACAGCGTGCCGTCGTGGTGGAACGCCACAACGTCCGCCGCGTCCAGGAACGGCAGATCGAGATACTCGGCCATGAGGCGGGCGGTGAAGTACTCGCCGCGACTCACCAGCTCCTCGGTGCTGTAACCGCCATGGCGTGCGCGGTCGGCGAACGCCGAGAACTCCTCGCGGATGGGATAGGAGAGACCGAGTTCGTCGGCGATATCGAAATAGCGCTGACCGATATCGTTCAGAAGGTCGTCGCACGACACATGATATTTGACGTGCGCGTTGACGAGATACAGCAGGTCGGTGACCTTGGTGTCGGCCTTGAACCGGCGCCCGCAGGCGCTCACCACCACGAAGCGGCGGGCGGGGTCGGCGTCGACGATCGCCTTGATCTTGCGGAAATGTTCGGCATCGGCAACGGAGGAGCCCCCGAATTTCGCGATCTTAATCATGCGCGGCGATTCCCTTTCTGCGGCAGCGTCCCCGTGCGCGCGGCTCTGATACCATGGCGGTATCGCGGCAATCAGGCAGCTAAGGAGCATATCTGTTATGAGTACGTACCATAGTACACGTTCGTGCGCTTTATCATGCTCGAGCACCGAGGCAATCCGCACCGGCATCGCCGGCGACGGCGGCCTCTTCGTTTCCGATGACCTGGGAAAGACCACCGTCGACCTGCAGACACTTGCCAGCAAGAGCTATCGCGAACTCGCATGCGAAGTCCTGGGCATCCTACTGCCCTCCTATTCTGCCGGCCAGATAGAATCCTGCGTCGACGAGGCGTACGGCTCATCATTCGACAGCCCCGAGGTCACACCCCTCGTCACACTCAACATGCCGCCCGATGACGATGGCGTCCCCACGCACGTGCTCGAGCTGTGGCATGGCCCCACCAGCGCATTCAAGGACGTGGCGCTGCAGATGCTCCCCCGCCTCATGGCGCGCACCGGCGGGGACGAAGCCGCCAACGAGCGCATCATGATCGTCACCGCCACCTCCGGCGACACCGGCAAGGCCGCGCTCGATGGCTTCGCCGACGCCCCCGGTTGCGGCATCACCGTGTTCTACCCCGAGGGCAAGGTCAGCCGTGTACAGGAGCTGCAGATGACCACCCAGCAGGGCTCCAACGTCTCGGTGTGCGCGGTTCGCGGAAACTTCGACGACGCGCAGACCGCCGTCAAGGGCATCTTCGCCGATCGCGGCCTTGCCGATCGGCTGCACGACCGGGACATCGTCCTCTCGAGCGCCAACTCAATCAACGTGGGGCGCCTCGTTCCGCAGGTCGTCTACTACTTTTCCGCATATGCCCAACTCCTGCGTTCGCAGGCCATCGCGCTTGGCGACGAGGTGGAGTTCTGCGTCCCCACGGGCAACTTCGGAGACATCCTCGCCGGCTATTACGCCAAGCGCCTGGGCCTGCCCGTGAGCCGCTTGATCGTGGCGAGCGACCGCAACAACGTCCTGTGCGATTTCCTCACCACCGGCACGTACGATCGCATGCGCCCCTTCTACGCCACCTCCTCCCCCTCCATGGACATCCTGGTATCGAGCAATCTCGAGCGCATGCTTTACTACCTGTCCGATGGGGATTGCGAGCTCGTCTCCTTCCTTATGGAGCAGCTCGCCGACGAGGGCAGCTACACCGTTTCGCCCGAGCTGCTCGCCCGCATCCAAGACGTCTTCGGAAGCGGCTGGGCCAGCGAGGACGACGTTGCCCACGCCATCGCCACGTGTTGGGAGGCCAACGGCTACCTCATCGACCCTCACACCGCCTGCGGGTATCACGTGCTGAGCAAGCAGCCGGCGGCGCCGGGTTCGCGCGCCCGCGTGCTGCTCTCAACCGCCAACCCGTACAAGTTCCCCCGCACCGTCGCGTCCGCGCTCGGGCTCTTCTGTCCGCCCGATGACTTCGCCTGCATGGACGTGCTCGCCCGATGCACCGAAACACCCATCCCGGAGCAGCTTTCCTCGCTGCGATCCCGCCCCGTGCGCTTTACCGATGCCGTCGATATCGCCGATATGGCGGGATACGTTGAGCATGCGGCGCTGAATCTGTAAAGGCGCCGCGCAAAGGAGTTGCCCCATGATCAAGATCACCGTCCCGGCCACCAGCGCCAACCTGGGTATCGGCTACGATACCCTCGGTATGGCCGTCTCGCTGTATGCGCATTTCACCTTCGAGCGATCCGATCAGCTCGTCATCACGGGTTGCCCCGAGCGGTTCTGCAACGAGGACAACCTTGTATACGCAAGCTTTGCCAATGCCCTGCGCGCATGGGGCGAAGAGCCGTTTGCGGTGCGCATCCGCATCGACACCCAGGTTCCCGTGGCTCGCGGACTGGGCTCGAGCTCCACCTGCGTTGTCGCCGGCATCATGGCAGCCGCGGCGCTCTCCGGCCACATGGTCGACCGGGCCGAGCTCGTGCGCCTAGCCACCGCCGTCGAGGGGCATCCCGACAACGTGGCCCCCGCCATCCTGGGCGGTGCCGTGTGCTCGTTCACGCCGGCAAGCGAGCAACCGCGTTGCCTCCGTTACGAGGTAAGCCCGCGCCTGAGGTTCATCACGGTGATTCCGCCCTACGAGGTCCACACGTCCGAGGCGCGCAAGGTCGTGCCCGCGCAGGTTCCCCTGGCGGACGCCGTGTGGCAGATGGGCCGCATCGCCGGCATGACCCGCGGGCTTGAGACCGGAGACCTCGCGCTGATCGCCAGCGCCAATGACGATCGGCTGCAGGAACCGTTCCGCCGCAAGCTCATCCCCGATTACGAAGCCATCCGCACCGCATGCCTGGAGGGCGGTGCCAAGACGCTATGGATCTCGGGTTCGGGGTCCACGCTCATGGCCGTCACCGATGACAGCATCGTTGCCAAATTCCTGCAGGTAAGGCTTCACGAGCAATTCCCCGCATGCGCCACGCACGTCCTCTCCTGCGACACCGATGGCGCGCAGATCGAGTACCTCTAATAGATAATGTGCAAGTTGTGAGGGTGGTTTAGCGGCCCCCGCCCAGGGAAATACGCAGAATACAGACGAACACGCTCGATGGCTCGCCACCAAGCGAAAAGGGCGCCAACGAACCAACCGTTGGCGCCCATTTTTATGCACGCGGCAGGCTACTTGCCCGCACGCACCTCTTTCATCCCCGCCAGCACGGCGGCACGCAACTCGGGCATGCGCTTCTTATCCATGGCCGGCGTGTCCTTGAGCGGGTAATCCATCCCCAGGCTCTCGTACTTCACCACGCCCATGGTGTGATACGGCAGCATCTCCAGGCCGACCACGTTGGGCCAGCGGCCGATGATGCGGCCCACGCCACGGCACTCCTCCTCGGTATCGGTGATGCCGGGCACCACCACGTGGCGCACGATCACCGGGATCTTGCGGCGGGCCAGCTCATCACCGAAGGCCAGGATGCGGTCGGGGGCGCAACCGGTCAGCTGCTTGTGGCCCTCAGGGTCGGAGTGCTTGATGTCGAGCAGGACCATATCGGTTGCGTCGAGCAGGCGCGCGGTGCGCTCCGGGCGTTTAGGGTCGAAAGCGTAGCCGCAGCTATCCAGGCACGTATGCACGCGGCCCTTGGGACGTGCATGCATGGTCTCGAACAGATCGGCCACGAAGTCCGGCTGCAGCAGCGGCTCGCCGCCAGTCACTGTGATACCACCCGTGCGGTAGAACGGTCGATTGCTCTCGAACTCGCTCACCAGGCGCTCGACCGACACCTCGGTCCCCGCCCCGTTGGCCACCGTCCACGTATCGGGGTTGTGGCAGTATGCGCACCGCATGGGGCAACCCTGCACGAACACCACGAAGCGGACGCCCGGACCGTCCACGGTCCCCATGCTCTCGATGGAGTGGATGCGGCCATGCGTCCACTGCGATACCTCGTTGGCTCCCATGGCTGCTATCTCGATCTTTGCCATCTGTCTTCTTCCCCACTTTCCCAGCGTCTTGCCGCTTTGCACTGTAACGGTTGAAATACCGGCTCCCCCATCGCGAGCGCTCCGCATATCAACCATTAAAGCGGTCTGTATTGTACCGCGCGGTCCGGATGCCGCACGCCATGTCGTATCGTGCTGCAGGCACGCACGTTATAGAAAGGACCATATGACCCGCATCACCCCTGAACGAATCCACTCGTTCAACGCTTTCGAGGCCGTCCTGGTCATCTCGGCCGCTGTCGCCACGCCCTCCATGTTCATCACCAGCGACATTGCACTCTTTGCGCTGTGCCTGGCCTGCGCTGCCCGCGCTATCCCCTGGCGGCACTGCGCGGCCGTCGTGCTCATTGCCTGCATGATGCTCGACCGCGTCGTAATCGGAGCAGTGGATTACAGCCTGCTAGCAACCTTTATCCACTTCTTCGTCTTATGGGCAACCTGCAGCAAGTCGACACCGTGGCGTGCACGCTCAGCAGCCTCATGGCCAGACGCGAGATCGTGGCAGCCGCGCCGGCCAGCCAGACCATAAGCAACGTACCCGCCGTCATCATGCTGTCTGAATTCACCGCCAACGCTCAGGCCCTGCTTTTGGATACCAATATCGGCGGCCTGGGAACGCCGGTGGCCTCGCTGGCGAGCCTCATCTCGATGTCCACCTACGCACGCATCCCCGGCGCACAGACCGCCCGCCGCCTCGCGGTCTTCCTTGCGATCAACATGGACCTACTGGTGACCTTGCTCACCGCTGCCTGCATCGCGATCTAGCGCTCGCAACCCGGCTCTCGCAACCCGGCCCCTCTAGCGCTCCCGACCCGGGTCTCGCGCCCCAGCCCCTCCGCGACCTAGCAAAAGGGCCACCTACCCCACATGGAGCAGGCGGCCCTTCAACCAAACGAGCACGTCGTCAGATCAGACTACATACCCTCGTGGAAGGTACGGGAGATGACCTCGTCCTGCTGAGCCTTGGTGAGGTTGTGAAAGTTCACGGCGTAGCCAGAAACACGCACGGTCAGCTGCGGGTACTTCTCGGGGTGAGCCTGTGCATCGATGAGGGTCTCACGGTTGAACACGTTAACGTTCAGGTGATGGCCACCCTTCTCAGCGTAAGCGTCGATCATGCTCACGAGGTTGTCGGCCTGGGTCTGCGGAATGTCTGCGACCTTCATGCGAAACTCCTTCACGGTTATCTGCAACTCTGACTGGCGTCAGCGGCAGTGGTAAATGTTACTGAAATTATATCAGTCTAAAGCCCGTCGGCTACTGAATATTTAGCAGCCGACGGGAAAACACTCAAACACACGAGGTGCGTCGCGGCCTAGCGATCCTCAGCACCCTCGGGAGCGGAGGAATCGGTGCAGTCGCAGCAAGCAACCGGGTTCTCGAAGGTGATGTCACCCAGGTCGATGTCCAGGTCGCCCAGCATGACCTTGTCATCCTTGCCGAGCGCGCCCGGAACGATGGAGAAGGTGTTGGAGATGCCGTCCTGAGCGTCGCGGAACGGAAGCTTGGAGACGGAGGACAGGGAGGCGATGGCACCATGGGTGTCGCGCTCGTGCATGGGGTTGGCACCCGGGGCGAACGGCACGCCGGCCTTACGGCCGTCGGGGGTAGCGCCGGTCTTCTGGCCGTACACCACGTTGGAGGTGATGGTCAGGACAGAGGTGGTCGGCACGGAGTTACGGTACGTGTCGTTCATGCGGATGTACTCCATGAACTGGTGCACGATATCGTGAGCGATGGTGTCGACACGGTCGTCGTCGTTGCCGTACTTGGGGAAGTCGCCCTCGATGTTGAAGTCGACGATCACACCGTTCTCGTCGCGGACAGGGTGGACCTTGGCGTACTTGATGGCGGACAGGGAGTCGGCGACAACGGACAGGCCGGCGATACCGGTAGCAAACCAACGCTTGACGTCCTTGTCGTGCAGGGCCATCTGGATAGACTCGTAGCAGTACTTGTCATGCATGTAGTGGATGATGTTCAGGGTGTTGACATACACGCCCGCCAGCCACTTCATCATGTCGGAGTACTTGCCCATAACGTCGTCGTAATCGAGCGTGTCGCCCTCGACGGCGCGGAACTTGGGGCCAACCTGCTTCTTGGTGACCTCGTCGACACCGCCGTTGAGTGCGTACAGCAGGCACTTGGCCAGGTTGGCGCGGGCGCCGAAGAACTGCATCTCCTTACCGATGCGCATGGAGGACACGCAGCAGGCGATGCCGTAGTCGTCACCGTGGTACACACGCATGACGTCGTCGTTCTCGTACTGGATGGAGGAAGACGCGATGGAGGTCTTGGCGCAGAACTCCTTGAAGGCCTGCGGCAGGCGCGTGGACCACAGAACGGTCAGGTTGGGCTCCGGGGAGGTGCCCATGTTCTCCAGGGTGTGCAGGTAGCGGTAGCTCATCTTGGTGACGAGGGTACGGCCGTCGACACCCATGCCGCCGATGGACTCGGTTACCCACTGCGGGTCGCCGGAGAACAGGTTCTGATACTCGGGGGTACGGGCGAACTTGACCATACGCAGCTTCATGATGAAGTGGTCGACGAACTCCTGGATCTGCTCCTCGGTGAAGGTGCCGTTGGCCAGGTCGCGCTCGGCGTAGATGTCGATGAACGTGGAGGTACGGCCGATGGACATGGCTGCACCGTTCTGGTCCTTAACAGCGGCCAGGTAGGCGAGGTACATCCACTGGATGGCCTCCTGGGTGTTCTTGGCCGGTCGGGAGATGTCGAAGCCGTAGAGCTTGCCCAGCTCGATGAGCTGCTGCAGGGAACGGATCTGCTCGGAGAGTTCCTCGCGATCGCGGATGGTCTCCTCGGTCATGACGGACGGGGTGGAGGCCTTCTGCTGCTGCTTGTCGGCGATCAGGGCGTCGACACCGTACAGGGCCACGCGGCGGTAGTCGCCGATGATGCGGCCGCGGCCGTAGCCGTCGGGCAGACCGGTGATGATGTGAGCGGAGCGGCAGGCGCGCATCTCGGGGGTGTATACGTCGAAGACACCGGCGTTGTGGGTCTTGCGCTTGTTGGTGTAGAAATCGACGATCTCGGGGTCGACCTCATAGCCGTGCTGGGCAGCTGCCTGGCAGGCGATGCGGATACCGCCGTTGACGTGCAGGGCACGCTTGAGCGGAGCGTCGGTCTGCAGGCCGACGATGGTCTCGCGCTCGGGATGCTCGGCGTCGATGTAGCCGGCCTTGTGGGACAGGATGCCGGTAACAACCTTGGTGTCCATGTCCAGGACGCCACCCTGCTCGCGCTCCTTGAGCAGCAGGGACATGACGTCGTCCCACAGCTTGGTGGTGCGCTCGGTGGGGCCTACGAGGAAGGACTCGTCGCCCTCATAGGGGGTGTAGTTCTTCTGGATAAAGTCGCGAACGTCAATCTCTTTGAGCCAATTGCCGCCCTCGAAGCCTTCCCATGCCTCTTGCATTACGTGACCACTCTCCTTGGAGTACTCATTACGCGGTGGGTCCCGCACGTGTATATAGACTCCCGGATGGGCAGGAAGGCTGCCGCGGCGCAACTGGTCACAGAAAGGGCGCTTGAAACCATTCACCGGCATACAAACGACCGTTCGTCGGGCAAGCTGCGCGTTTGCGAGACAATTCCGGCCATTCACCGAGAATTCACCCATATGGGAAGGATAGCATACCTGCGCCTTGCAACGGCTTTTCGTATAAAGAAAATTAGTGAAACGCGGCGCGTGGGGCGCGGGGTGCGATGGCCATGATTATGGGCCGCCAACTGGCAAAACGATTGTCCTCCGTCATAAGGTGCCTTAATGATTGCTGTTACGTGGCATTTTCTTTGCCGATGCCGCGCGGCGGGGCGGGCGCGGGCGGCGGGTGGCGGCGATCAAAAGGACGTCCTTTCGGCAGCAAGCCCCCTTCCAGCGATACGGCGTCTAGCGAGATACAATCAAAGTCACGATTTCTACTGCCCCTTTGTGACTTTGGCTATATCTCGCTTGACTCCCTCACCAAAAGCATCTTTCCACTCGGCTAAGCGACACCGCAAGCCACGCGCATCGGCGAGATGCGATTGAAGTCACTGCCGATCAAATGAAGTGCGATCAAAGTCACAAAATGCATCCGATATTTGTGACTTTGATTACACCTCGATGAGTTGCGCCTCAACAATCTCGCTAAAAAGCCGCCGTCATGCCCTCATCAACGCAAGGAACAAGGCAATCGAACCTAGAGACCGCCGGACGCACCACGACACGGAACCGCCCCCGCATCGGAGCCGAAGCACCGGCAGCACGGGTCACAGCGACATCAAAAGCGCGCGACAACCAGCCATGACGTCGCGATAGGTTGCATCGAAATCGCCGGTATACCACGGATCGGCAACGTCACGATGGATGCCCAGGCACTCAAGAAGATGGACGCACTTGCCGTCGGGGTCCCCGCCCAGCATACGCATCAGGTTGGCTTCGTTGTTGCGGTCCATATACACGATGCGGTCCCAGTCGCCGTACTCCTCCGCGCGCATCTGGCGCGCGCGGTGCTCAACCACGGGAATCCCCTCCCGCTGCAGCTTGGCAACGGTACCGGGATGCGGCGGATTGCCGATCTCCTCGCGGGAAATCGCGGCCGAATCGACTACGAATTCGCCGTCTCGACCCGCCTCGTGCACCAGATGGGCAAATACAGATTGAGCCATCGTCGAACGACAGATATTGCCGTGGCAGACGAACAGAACTCGATGCATGACGTCTCCGATCGATTGAATGTGTCTCGCCACTCTACCACGGCAACTGGACCACAAGGCCCTGCGGAAACCCGGGGCGCCCCAACGTTCCGATAGCCCAACAATCGTCGCACGCCAAAAAGGACCGGAGGCGTGCCCATGGTTGCACACACCACGGGAGCGCCCCCGGCCCACGGGTCAAGCCGAAGGCTGCCGGCGAGGCAACGCGCAGGCCGGCGATGACAAGGCAGGGGAGGCCGTCAGAGCGCCGCACGCCAGCGGCGGCCTACGCCCCGTGTCGAACGCCGATAGCGTCCTTCACCATTGCGGCGCTCATAAAATAGGTCACCAGGAAATATCCGCCATAGCACAGCAGGAATACCAGGCAGGTCAGCCCCACCGTGGGCCCGATCTCCATATGGCCGAACAGCTCGACCACCTCGATGACCACATGCATGGCGACCAGGGAATGCGCCACGCCAACCACCAGCGGGAACAGGAAGAAAACGGCCTGCTGCGCCAACACGGAACGCATGATCTCAGACCGCGAGGTGCCCAGTTCGGACAGCACTCGATAGCTGCGGCCGGAGTCGGCAACGCCGGAGAGCTGCTGGATAGCCAGGATCGCAGCACATGCCACCACCAGCACAAAACCGATGTAAATGGCCAGGTAGCTCACCATGCCGTTCATGCCATCGCCAGCCTCTTCGGCCTCGGACCTGGTCAGGATTATGGTGGCAGCCGCCTTGCTGCGCCCCTCCCCATCAACGAATACCGGCCAATCTAACGGGCGCTCGAAATAATCGTCGAAGTCCTTCTGCGAAACATCCTCGGCACGCTTGATCAACAGCGTGCTGCGGTACAGCGGCAGGTTCGTGCGGTCGATGAGCTCGTCGGGCACGATGATGCACCCGGGGTTGGAGCCCATGGTGGAGTTCTCGAACGAGCCCGCGTCCTTGTCCAAGGCATCGGCGCGCGGCTGCAGGTCAACGCCGGCAAACGGGATGGTCACCCCGCGCTTGAGGACCTCATCGTAGACTTTCTCGACCGAGGCGCCCATGTCGCTTGTGAGCAGATAGCCATTGTCTCCCAGGTCAACGGGCTTTTTGCCACGGAATTTGAGATAGCGGTTGTAGTCGGACTCCTTCATGGCGGCAAGCGCTGCCGGCTCGTTGGGCGCAGAGCTGATGCCCGGCGGAAGCGGCATGTCGGCGGCGGCGCACAGCTTTTGCAGCGTCACCATGGGTGCAGCACCGGCGGTGGGGGTGGTGTCGAACTGGTCGAGCTGCAGTAGATCGCTGGAAACCGCACGGGCATCGAACAGTTCCCCCGTAACGGGCGCGTCCTTGTCCAGGTTGGCGTTGCCGCCCTCCTGCTCCAGCGCGCTCTCGTCCAAAAACGGCGGGTGTGCATCCTCGATCAAGTCAACGGGCTCGTGAACCTCATCGGCCAGCACACGGCCGGAGCTCGAATACGCCTCGCGCATCCCCGGCGTGGTGCCCGGCCCAAAATACATCATGCCGATCGAGGCATCGGCCGGCACGCAGCGATCAAGCGCGCTGTTCATCACACTCACGATGGACATGCCGCCAGTCACGCTCGTGATAGCTAAAAACAAAATCATAGCGATCATGCACATGGAAAAGCTCACAGTGTTCACCTTGGCGGAAAGCTGGCGCATGGTGAACATATTGAGTCCACGCCAATACAGGCCGCGGGCCGTTTGCAGCACGCGCAGCAAAAAGCCGGAGAATCCAAAGAAGAACAGCAGCGTACCGGCCACGACCATCAGCGTGGTGATCTCGAAAGCCTTCATGGCATCAACGTTGGTGCCGTCGACGGGCAGGCCATCGTGCAGCAAGCGCGCATACGACACGCCAATGAGCACGGCACCGGTCACGAAAATCGCCGCCGAGATCCACGGGTTGCGCACCCGGACGCGCTCGGATCGGCGCCCGGAACTCATGAGGTCGACGATCTTGGAGCGCCCCGCCACGCGCAGGTTGAACAGCAGCGTCACCAAAAAGATGGCCACCAGGCACGCAACCGTGGTGAGCACGGCGCGGGCCGAGAACACGAAGTGGAAATTGGCGATCTGCGTGCGGAACAGCGATGCGGTGAAAAACGTCATGAGCTGGGAGAACACAACGCCCAGCACCAGGCCGAGCACGAGCGCCGCAGCCGAGACGATAGCCGTCTCGAGCGCCATGACGCGTGCGATCTGCCCGCGGCTCATGCCAAACACCTGGTACAGGCCAAATTCCTTCTTGCGCCGCTTCATGATGAAGTTGTTGGCGTAGACCATCAAAAAGCCCATCACCACGGCGAGGAATATCGTGAGGCCGCCCATGATCTCGCCGATCATATCGCCCAGGCCGGCGTCGTCGAGCATCACGTAGTCGATCTGCACGCCGATGGTGTTGAACGCATAGAACACGGTGACGGCAAGCGTGAGGGTGAGCAGGTAGACGAGATAGTCCTTGCCCGCTCGACGCACGTTGCCCCAAGCGAGCTTACAGAGCATCGGAACCCTCCCCGCCCATCATGGCCACGACCTCCATGATGCGATCGAAGAACTCGCGGCGGCCGGTGTCGCCGCGGCGCAGCTCGGTGAAGATGCGGCCGTCGCGGATAAACAGCACGCGGCCGGTATAGCTCGCGGCAAAACTGTCGTGCGTGACCATGAGCACCGTGGCGTTGTCGCGGCGGTTCATGGCCTCGAAGCTCTCGAGCAGCAGGCGCGCATTCTTGGAGTCGAGGGCACCGGTGGGCTCGTCGGCCATGATGATGGCCGGATCGGTGACCAGGGCACGGGCCGCAGCGACGCGCTGCTGCTGGCCGCCGGACATCTGATAGGGATATTTGTCGAGCACCTCGGCAATGTTGAGGCGGGCAGCCGTCTGCTCCACCCGCGCCAGCACATCGCGGGCGGGCACGCGGGCGATGGTCAGCGGAAGGGCGATGTTCTCGCGCGCGGTGAGCGTGTCGAGCAAGTTGGAATCCTGGAAGATGAAGCCCAGCTGCTCGCGGCGAAAGCGAGCGAGCTTGTCGGCCCTCATGGCGGTCACCTCGGCACCGTTGATGCACACCGAGCCGCTCGTAGCACGGTCGATGGTGCTCACGCAGTTGAGCAGGGTCGACTTGCCGGAACCCGATGCGCCCATGATGGCCACGAACTCACCGCGACGCACGGTGAAGGAAACATCCTTCAATGCCTGCGTGATGTTGCCGCGCATGCCGTACACCTTTTCCAGGTGCGTCACTTCGAGCACCGCAGGGGCATCTGCGTGCGGTGCGACCGCGGCCGATGCGCCGGCTGCGTGCGCGGCGCCCCCAAGCGATTCCCTATGCAAAGTTGCGTGCGTCATATTTCGTCCCTTCTCCAATGCGAGCATACCGAATCAGGAGGATGCACAGGGTGCGGATTGCGATGTCACGTGCGGCGGTGCCCCGCAAGCCTGCAGCCTTGCGGGGCTGTGGGCGTGCGGGCCGAACCGGAAAACCGCCGAGTCGCGCGTGGCCCCCGGCCCGAAGCAGCCGGCCCGCGCCCGCCGAGTCGCACATCCTCCGCTTTGTATACTCGCAGGATGCCCATATCGCAGCCATCGATTTGCCTTACAGTAGTGTTGCAAACTCGTAAGGTACGAGCGTGCACGGGCAGACGCAACCGCCGCGAACGCAGCCCCCGCGAATGCACGACGCGCTCACAAGAAGGACCGACACCATGAAAACCATCCACGTAGCTGCAGGAATCATCCAGCGAAACGACGCATCGGACGAGATCCTCGCCGTGCAGCGCGGCTACGGCGAGATGACCGGCATGTGGGAGTTTCCCGGCGGCAAAGTGGAACGGGGCGAAAGCGGGGCAGAGGCCTGCGCTCGCGAACTGCACGAGGAGCTGCAGGTATCCGTTACCAACCTGCGCGATTTTTACACCATCGAATACGACTATCCCGATTTCCACCTCTCCATGCAGTGCTTCTTCTGCCAATTGGCCGAAGATTCGGCTGAGCCGCAACAAAACGACCGTCAGCTGGACATGCGCTGGGTCTCGCGGCGAACGCTCGCCACGCTGCAATGGATGCCGGCCGATATCGAGCTGATCGACGTCCTTTCGAACGATAACGGGGGCGACACGGGCGACGGCCCGACGAGCCCCACCGGGGCCGATGGGCGTGGCGCGGCCGCCGAGAGCGACGGCGCCGACCCAGACACGGCGGCGCGGCAGCGGCCGAAAGATGAGCGCAAGACCCGCTCACGCAAACCCCGCACCAAGAAAAAGCCGGGCCTGCTCGACGGCATCGACACATCCGACCTCACCGCCGAGCAGACGGAACTCGTGCGTCGGCGGGCGGCGATCCGCAAATCCATGAAAGGCAACAAGAGAGCCAACACCAAGCCCGAAATGCTCGTTCGCCAAAAGCTGCGCGAAGCCGGACTGCCCGGATACCGTCTGCAATGGAAGGTTCCCGGCCGGCCCGACATCGCATATCCCGGGCGCAAAGTGGCGATCTTTGTAAACGGGTGCTTTTGGCACCGCTGCCCCCACTGCAACCCCAGCATGCCCAAGCGCAATGTTGAGTTTTGGGAGGCGAAGTTCCGCAGGAACACCGAGCGGGACGCCGCCGCGCTCGCAGAGCTCGCCGCGATGGGCTGGACGGCCGTCACCATATGGGAATGTGAACTCAAGCGTGACCGTATCGACGCGACCATGCAGCGCGTCGTCGACACGGTCCGCACGGCGCAGCCCGGGCACGCATCGTAACCCGAGCACCCGGCGCAACCCGAGCGCGCGTCATCGGTATAATCGTTGCATCGATCATAAGGAGGCGCCCGTGCCAATGCCCATGAACATCAGCAACTTTCAAGCCGAGGAGTTCGGCGACCTGCAGCGCCTGGTCGACGGCCTCTTTACCGGCCGCACCTCCGTCGACCGCCTCGATCTCATCGTTCAAGCCGAGATCATGGACCTTGCCCCCGACCTGCTGGAGATCGTCAACCTGGTACCGCCGGGAACCTACGACCGTCAGCGTCTCTGCGACCAGATCAACTCGGCGCTCGCCGCGCACGGCTGGGGCACAACATACGGAACCGTGGAATAGAGCCCGCCAACTCAAACAAAAAGTGCCCGCGCTCAACATGCGCGGGCACGTGCCATATATACGCCTTTACCGAACCATGGGCGGCTTTCCCGGCAGTGACTGGCCGCTGATGTGCCCGGCCGCAGGCGTTGCGCTGGAACCGGCGCTGGACGCGAGGCCACCCGCAGTGCCCACGCCGGCTGAAGCACCGATGCGCGCAACACCATCGAGCGGCACCTGGCCGATGATGCCCGTCTGCCCGGTGTGCACCTTCTTGGACTTGGGCGCAGACTTGGCAGCCGGACGGTTGGGGCCCTGCTTGACCTTCTTTTTGCACACGCCCGACATGAAGACCATGCCGACCACGCCCGACGTGAGCGAGGCAACCAGGATGGCCGCCTTGGCCGCCAGCAGCTGCTCCTCACCCGCAACGCCCGGAAACGCCAGGCCGGAGATGAGGATCGACATGGTGAAGCCGATACCGCCCAAGATGCCCACGCCCACGATGTGGGGCCAGGTAACGCGACGCGGCAGCGAGGCAACACCGAGCTTGACCAGGATAAACGTGACGCCGATGATACCGAGCGGCTTGCCCAGCACCATGCCGAAGTACGTGCCGAGCGTGACCGGGTCCACCGCGAGAGCCCCCAGGTCAACACCCACCAGACGCACCTGGGCGTTTACGAACGCGAAGATGGGCAGGATGATGAAGTTCACCGGGCCGGAGATCTTGCGCTCGAGACGCATGAGCGGCGGCGTTACGTGGTGCATGATGCGCTCGACACCCGCAGCCGCACGGGTGAAGTCGTGCTGACCCAGGACATGCGCCTCGTCGTCGTATTTATCGGCAAGGTCGGGCAGGCGCTCCTTGAGCCATGCCGTAAGGTTGTTGAGGCGGATGTTGGACTGCGCCGGGATGGTGAAGGCCAAGATCACGCCGGCCAGCGTGGCATGCACGCCCGAACGGTAGATGCAGTACCATAGCAAAAGGCCGAGCAGCATATAGGGGGCCAGGTTGAACGTCTTGCTGCGGTTGAAGAAGATCAGGACCGCAATGACCGCCAAAGCCGCGAGCAGCCAACCCATCTGGGGAGAGTGCCCGTAGAAAATGGCGATCGCGGCGATGGAAAGCAGGTCATCGGCAATGGCGAGCGTGGTGAAGAACACGCGCACGCCCACCGGGACGCGCTTGCCCAGCAGCGACAGGACGCCCAGGGCGAACGCGATGTCCGTGGCCATGGGGATGGCCCAGCCCTGCACCGCGCCGGCGTGATTGAGCGCAACATAGATACCGGCGGGCACGATAACGCCGCCCACCGCGGCAAGCATTGGCAGGAGGGCCTGCTTGGGGCGCTTGAGCTCGCCCACCGTCATCTCGAACTTGAGCTCGATGCCCACGAGCAAAAAGAAGATCGCCATGAGGAAATCGTTGACGAAGACCTCGAACGACACCGTTACGCCGCCGAGCACCAAAAACGAGCGCGGGTCCACCAGGAAATGATGGATGGCATCGTATGCCCCGGTATTGGCGCACACGACCGCCGCCACGGCAGCCAGTACCATCACCGCCGCGGAAATCGTACCGTTCTCGCTGATGCGCTCGACAAGGCGCTGCTGCTCGAAATGCTTGCGCTGCGTTGCGTCTACAATCTGGGGGCCCTGGGCCATCGCGGCTCCTTCTCCTGGTCATGTGCTCTCCATACGCCCGTTCGGCATGAAAAAGCGGCCCGCACCCTTGTGAGGCTACGGGCCGCGATCGAGCTTCCCATGGCGTATTGTTACGTCTTTATATGGGCTACCCAAATGGCATGTTGTCTAAACTATTTTTTGGAGCGGCACCATCGTCTGTCCATGATTTGCGGACCAGTGGTATCGCACCGCACCCCGGCAGGCTACTCGGCGGCAGCCAGGATGGGAGCAGCCACCTGCTTCTTGCGGGACAGGACACCCGGCATCCACACACCCTCGGCGACGTCCTCGATCTTGAGGCCGGTCTGGGCCGCAGCGGTATCGCCCTCGAGCAGGACCTGGGAGCCCTCCTCCATGATGTCGGTGATGCACAGCACGATGCCATCGGCGTTCTTGCTGGCCTGATAGGCGCGCATGGCCGCGCGGATCTCGTCGATCATGCCCAGGGCACGGGTCTTATCCACGGTCTCGTACTGGCCGATGAGCAGGTTCTTGCCGGCGACCTCGAACATCTTGATGTCGTTGCCCACCATTTCCTCAGCGGTAAAGGAGCCGGACGGACGGGAGAGGAACACCTCCATGCCGAACTTGACCGGGTCGACGCCCAGCTTCTCGCCGAGTTTCTTGGCGATGGCGGCGTCGATGGCGGTGGCGGTGGGGCTCTTGAGCATGAGCGTATCGGTCATCATGGCCGAAAGCAGCAGCTTGGCCTGCACATCGGTGGGCTCTACGCCCAGGATCTCGAACAGCTTGGCCACGATGGAGCAGGTGGAGCCCCAAGGCATGGCCACGATGTGCAGCGGGGCGGCCGTGGTGAAGTTGCCGAAGCGGTGATGGTCGACGACGCCGTAGATGGTGGCGTTCTCAAGGCCGTGCACGGACTGGGCAGGCTCGTTGTGGTCGCACAGGATCACGAGCTGCGGATCGGCGCCCTCGGCAGCCGGCTCGATGGCGTCGAGTAGCGTGGGCTTGGCAACGCCCAGCTCGTCGAGGAGCTTAGAGGTCTCAGCCGGCAGCGGGCCCAGGCAGCAGGCCTGGTAGGTATGGCCCTCGTACTCAAGCTGGTTGAGCAGCTGGGTCAGGACGACGGCGGACAGGATGCAGTCGTTATCGGGGTTCTGATGACCAAAAACGAGAACGTTGCTCATGGGTCGTTCCTTTCGACGGAATACGTACTGATATGTATGGTACATAAAAACAGCCGCGGAAACACCCCGTCCCCCGCGGCTGCATCGTATCTGTATCGGACCGCGCAGGTCGAATCGCGCAGAATCGCGCTGGTTACTCGGCCGCCTTGAGCGCCACGTATGCCGCACCGATGATGCCCGCATCGTTGCCCAGCGTCGCGACCTCGATCGGCACCTCCTTTTGCACCGTGAGCGCATACTCGCCATAGTACGCACGGACCTTGTCCAGATATACATCGGCTGATGCGGAAGCGCCGCCACCGATCACGTACGTCTCGGGGTCGACGATGGACCCGATGACCGCAAGAGCCCGGCCCAGATATTTAGCCATGGTCTCGGCAGCCGCCAGGGCGACCTCGTCCCCCTCGCGGCAGGCCTGGAACACCGAACGCGAATCGCTCGGACCGCTCAGCTCGATGGGCTCGACCCCACGCTTATCGCACTCCATGAGGTAGTTGTTGACCACGCCCGTCGCAGAGCTGTACTGCTCGAGGCAACCGCGATTACCGCAACCGCACACGCGCGTCTCGTGCGGGTTCATGCAGATATGCCCGATCTCGCCGCCTGCGCCGTGGGTCCCCGCGATCACGTTGCCGTCCACGACCACGCCGCCGCCGACGCCCGTGCCGATGGTCACGAACACCATGTTGTTGGCGCCGCGGGCGCTACCCTGCCACAGCTCGCCCATCGCGGCCGCGTTCGCATCGTTGGCGAAACGCACGGCGGCCTGCGGAAACGCGGAACCCAGCGCAGCGCGCAGCCCGGGGAAGTCGAGAGAGATGTTGACCATCATCTGCACATTGCCATCGGCCGGGACGGGGCACGGGACGGCAAGGCCGATGCCGAGCAGATGCTCAGCCAAGCAGCCGGCCTCGGACAGCAAGCGCTCGATGCCATTCGTCACCGCGGCGTATCCCGCCTCGTCCACCAGCGGAGGCGTGGGGACGCTGACTTTTCCCAACAGCTCGCCCTCGCGCGTGAACAGACCCTCCTTGACGGAGGTGCCGCCCACATCGATTCCTACAAACAGCTCCTGATGATCAGCCATGACCGTTCCCTTCATGCCTAACGGCGAATTGATTCACATGGACATGAATATACCCGCGTGCGGGGTTGCTCACGCGGGTATATCGATTCAAATCGAGCAGGCGGCCCCGATGCTCGGCGGGTTGCAGCACGGGCACGCGCAAACGGGCACGCGCCCCTCATGGTGCCTACAGCTCCAAGCGGGCCAGCGCCGCATCCAGGATGGCGGATGCGTTGGTGCGAGCGTAATCGCCGGCGTCGATCACATCGACCACGGCACCCTTCTCGTTGGCGGTCTCATCGAAATCGCCCTTGGCATACCCCACCTGCGGCCCGAGAAGGAGCAGGTCGGTGTCGCCGAGGCGATTGACCGCATCGAGCATGGAGCAGGCATCGACCTCGATGTCCAGGCCACGGGCCTCGACCTCGGACCGCAGCTTGACGACCAACAGGCTCGAGGTAATGCCGGCATTGCAGCAAAGCAGGATCTTCTTCATGGTTCTCACCTTTCGACGGAGAACGTTAACGTACTCACAAAAGATTAACCTATTGTAAACGCTGTTGGGCACACAAGCGCGGACAAGCCGCTCGCCCCCCCTCAACGGCACGAAGGCGACGCCGAACGCTCGGCGCCGCCTCCACATGCGAGTTTCCTATGTACGTGATATGTAGACGAAGGCGACCTAACCGCTACACCGCCCCTTCGGGCTGCTCGGGCTGCTCAACGGGCAGCATCTCCTCGGGAACCGCCGCCGGGCGCATCCGCGATACCAGGCACCCAACTGCCAACGCCACGAGCATGGGGACCACCCATTGCAGCTTGATCTGAGCCAGCGGGAGCACATCGAACGGCAGCCACGTATTCGCGAAGAACGCATCGCGCGCGCTGCACGCCACGCTCACCACCGTTGTAACCGCAACGGCAAACGGCCAGGACTTGGGCATGCGATCGAACAGCCGATACGCCACGCCCATAAGGACCAACACGATAGCCACGGGATACAGCGCCGTGAGCAGCGGGACGGAGAACGCCAGGATGGCATCGAGCCCGACATTGGAAACCGCGCAGGAGAACACGGCGAACGCAAGGGCCCAGGCCTTGTACGGAATGCGCGGCAGCAGCTCGGAAAAGTACGTTGCGCAGCAGCTGATAAGGCTGATGCACACGTTAAGGCAGGCGAGTAGGAATATCGCCGCGACCAGGACGGTACCCGCAACGCCAAAATGCACCGAAGCGGAAGCCGTGAGGATCTGCGCACCGTTGGTAGCGCCCGGCATGACAGGGGCCATGCTCAACCCCACGAACGCCAAGCCGCAGTAGATAAGCCCCATGAGGACACCGGCGAACACGCCGGCCCGCGCCACCTCGCGCGTAAGCCCGGCGTCATCCGTCACGCCGTATGCGCGGATATTCTCGGCGATCACCAAACCGAAGGTGAGCGAGGCGAGCAGGTCCATGGTCTGATAGCCCGTGAGGAACCCCTGCATACCGGCGTTGGCGGTATACGCGCCCCGCGCCGCGGGGGCGGCATCGGCCGGATCGAGCAGGGCGGCGCCCACCACCATAACGATCAGGGCAATGAGGGCCGGCCCCGTGAGCTTGCCGAACAAGGCGGTGAGCTTACCGGGGTGCATGGCGAGCAGGTAGGCGGCACCGAAGAACAGCACCGAGAACGCAACGCCGATCAGCTGTACCGGAGCATCTTCGGGGAGCAGAGGCATGAGCATCTCGAACGAGGTGGACGAGGTGCGCGGGATACCCATGCAGGGACCGATGGCCAGGTAGATCGCCGCCACGAAAACCGCCGCAAACGCGGGATGCACACGCGAGGCGAGCCGTTTGAGGGTCCCCGCCAACCCGACGGCAACGATACCCACGACCGGCAGACCGATACCCACGACCAAAAACCCGACCATCGCCGGAACGACGCTCTGCCCCGCCTGCAGCCCCAACAGGGGCGGAATAATCAGGTTGCCGGCTCCAAAGAACATTGAGAACAGCGTGACTCCAACGAATAACGACTGTTTGCGCTTAAGCGAATGCATCCTGTTCACCCCAATCGGGTCGCTGCGAATATGTTGCAAGTACTATAGCAGCGCTATCAGACCACCCTCATAGGGCAGGAGTCAAGAAACACCCCGTTTACCTTTCGCTAACGGAGCACCGTCGGAGGTCATGGGGCCGAGGCCGCGTTCCGCGCGTCCGGCCGGCGTGATGGGGCAGACCGCCGCTTGTCCGGAATGCCGCGCCACGCCGCACGAAGTTCCTCATGCGACGACCCCGAAGGCCAAAGGCAGACCCGATTGGGATGCGGTGCCGCATAAAGCTTTTCATGCGGCGGTTGGGCACCACATATTCGAATTCGTGCGGCAATAAAATGCCACAGAACAATTTCCTGCGGTACTTTCGACTCGACAGATCGATTAGGCAAGGTTTTCCAATTGTATTATTACAGGTAGATAGCCATGTCATTTTTCACAGCTCGTCTGTTAACCACAATTGCATCCTAAAATTACCGCATGAAATACTTATGCGGTAATTATTTACCACACGAAATGAACTGTGTGGCGGCAACCCGCCGCAACATTAATTTTGTGTGGTACCCATGCGAGATTGAAAAGGCAAAGGAACCGATAAGAAGCCGCGGCACGCGCATCGCAAATAACAATCGGGCAGCACCACAATGGCATCGTATCCACCAACAGGACATATAAGAAAAGCGCCCTGCTTACCACGCGTAAGCAGGACGCTTTGAGAATTGGATGAGGAGTGCCTCTCCTGGCGCCGCGCCACTCACCGCACGCAAACCGAATGCCGCGCACACGTCACGCAAACCAGGCGCCACGATCAGGATGCCGCCGGGCTATATGACCCGAAACCGTGACCGTAGCGGGCCGGAATCAGGCAGCCCCGAAGGCGCGAGCGCTGTATGCCGGAGCAGGCTAGCCCAAAGCCGCCGCAGGCCGCGACCGCTGCAGACCAAAACCAGACCGGGGCCGCCGCAAGCCATGCCGGGCCCGAAACTGCGCCGCGCCGGAACCGGGGTTATGCGCGGCGACGCCTGATCGTCGCACCCGCTGCCACTACCATCGCAGACACCACGGCAAGGGTCACCACAGCGGCCGGCGAGGAGTCCCCGGTTTGGACAAGTACGCCGGAAGGCTTGCTCGGCTTGGGCTTGGGCTGAGACTGCGACGGCTTCTGCTCGCCGCCGTTCCCATGGCCGTTACCATGGCCGGTGCCACCGCCGGGAGTCGTGGTACCGCCGCCCTGCTGGCCGCCGCCCTGCTGGCCGCCGCCCTGCTGGCCGCCGCCCTGCTGGCCGCCCTGCTGACCTCCACCGGGCTCCGTGGAGGCGGGCCCGTCATAGGTAAACCTCAAGGCAGCAGGGACGGAACAAGCGCCCGATTCGGCCTGCGCAACCACGCGCAGCTGATGGACGGATCCGCGCTCAAGCCCCTCGAGCATCGCCTCGCAGCGATCGGTCTGGAGAGCCTCGACGCCATCAAGATACACGCGATACGTGAATTCGCCGTTTTCGAGCGAGCGCGGGGCGTTCCACGTTGCATGCATCACGCCTTCGTCCTTCGTCGCCACAACGGCCAGGCCCTCGGGAGCCGGAATGTCACCCGTGGCCAAAGGCAAAGTCGAAACGTTCGCCTTAACCGCAGCGTCGCTCAGCTGATGCAAGCCGTTGTATGCGGTCACGCGCACTTCATAAGACACGCCCGGCTCAAGCCCGCGAACCGCAACGAACGGCTCGGTCACATCGGCCGTAAACACCGCCGCATCGGTACCGGCCTTGAACACCTGCACACGATACCCATCGGCGTGCTCTATGCGATCCCACGCGGCGGCAAAGGAGCGATCGTCCACAGCCGAGGTGTTCACTACCGCGCCATCCGCAACGGACGGAGCAACAACCTTGAGCGCATCGGCGGCCTTCTTCAGCCCGTCCTTCGCCTGGGCGATTTCGTCGGCAGAAGCGCCATTCTTATCCATGACCTCGAGCGCCTTCTTATATGCCGCATCGAATGCGCTCCAAGAATCCTTTGCAAAGCAGTCCTTCTTCAGACCCGCATGGGCCTCGACCTCGGTCTGCAGGACCGTCTTATCGGCCACCTTGGACGGAGAGATCACCTCGAAGTAGTCGATGTTGACCTTCTTCTTGCCCTCTCGCACAGCAGAGGTGAGCTTGAGCGTGTGCTGCTTATTTTGCAAGCCGGTCTTCTCGAACACCTTCTGCTGGTCGTTGCCGTTGCCGGTGCCCTTAAGGCTTGCGGTCTCGGCCTTGCCCTCGTCGAGCACAACGTTGAACTGGCCAAAATCGGGATGCTTCTGGGCAAACACGCGCACGCCCGTGCCCTCAAACGTTAGGGTCACGGTTTTGCCCTCGGCCTCGACCTCGGTCTTCACGCCGCCATGGTGGCGGTTGGCCTCGCCGTCATACGGCTTCCAACCGTCGGACCATTCGAGCTTGCCGTCGGCCGTGTTGACCTTCTTGCCATCCAGGGAATCCTCGATAACCGTGACGACATCGCCCGAGGGGGCGGACACGATCTCGCATGTGCCGGACACATTGGAGCCGTCGAGCGCCCTGGCGGTAACGACGAGCGTGCCAGTGCCGCCCTCAACCGTGAGCATGCCATTCGCGTCGATAGAAGCCGCAACGGTGCCCTCGCCCTTGCGAGCCACCGACCAGGCGACATCGGTGCGCGTGGCGTCGGCCGGCTCAAACGCAGCCTGCATCTCAAGCTTAGTCTGCGGCTTCACCACGGTTTTCAAACCCGAGGCGGGAGCAACGTTCACCTTGGTGGCGAGCTTGGCGCGGGTGTCTATGACCTTGAAGCCGTCCAGCTCGACCTTATCGAGCGAGGCGGAACCCGACTTCTCGCCCTTGGCGCGGACCGTCACAGTATGCACGCCCGGCTCGAGGCCGTCCTTGGTAAACACGATCTGCTGGCGCTGAGACTGGGCGGCGTAGGTATCGGCCTCGCCCACCACCTTGCCGTCGATGGAGACCTCGATCTTGCCTCGGTCGCTATTCTTGCAGCTCATCACCGCGATACCCGTACCGCTGAAGGTGAGCGTTGCTGTTTCGGAGCCAGTGGGGTCCTGGCAGTACTTGATGGTGTTGCCGTAATTGCCGTCGGTCGCGTTATTCCAATCGCCCCAGGAGCCCGCATAGACCACACGGGGGTCTTGATCGTCGACCATGCCAACCATGTTGCGCATGTCGACGAGCTCGGCCGGCTGGCTCAGCTCGCTACGCTGACGGTCGCGCACGGAGTACACGCGGTAGCGAACCGCGCCGATGCCGTCGGTGCAGTCCTCGTCAACATAGGAGGCATCCTTAAGACCCGAAGCCAGGGTGACCCACATGCCGTCCTGAATCTGGCGCTCAACGGCATAGGTGACGTCGCCCTCGGCGGCCTTATTGCCCTCGGCATCCTGCTGCTGGGCAGGAGCCGCCCAGGTGAGCTCACACTTGTTGTCCTCGACCTTGCGGGCCGCAACTCCGGTGGGGGCAGCGGGGACGGGAGCGGAAACTGCATCGATGGTGTACACGCCGCCCGCCTTGGTCTCGAACGCCACGCGATCCTTGGAAATCACCTTGGCGTCGACCGGCGTACCGGACGCATCGCGAATGACGGCCAGGGAGATGCCCTTGGCGTTGACGGTAGCCGTACCGCCGTTCTTGGAGTTGATGGTGGCATCGAAGAGCTTGCCGCCCTTCCAATTCATGCCGACCTCGAAATTGCCGCGCGCGACCAGGCCGCGCACCGAGCCATCCTTCCAATCCTTGGGCAGCGCGGGCAGCAGGTCGATATAGCCGCCGCTGGATTGCAGAAGCATCTCGGCGATGCCAGACGTGGCACCGAAGTTGCCGTCGATTTGGAACGGCGGATGGGTGTCCCACAGGTTGGCGTAGATGCCGCCGGCGAACAGGTCGCCGATGAGCTTGAGGCAGCGATCACCGTCGCGCAGATGTGCCCAGGTGTTGATGCGCTGGCCCATGCCCCAACCGGTGGACTTGTCCTCACGCAGGTTCATGGACGTGCGGGCGGCCTCGAACTCCTTGGGGGTATCCACGGAGATGAGCGTGCCGGGGAACAGGCCCAGCATATGGGAGAGATGGCGATGACCGCGGCCCTCGCCCAGCTTGTGGCCCTGGGCATCCTGGTTGAAGTGGTCCTCGTTGTACCATTCCTTGATCTGACCGTCGGCGCCGATCTCTATGGGGCCCTTGAGGTTGTCGAGCTTTTCCTGCCAGGTTGCAAGCACGGCGGGATCCTCGCCCACGACCTTGCCGGCCTCGATGGCGTCATGGAACAGCTGCCAGGCGAGCGACTGCTCGTAGGTGTTGCCCTGGGTGCGCGGGCCGTGCTCGGGGGAATAGGCCGGAGAAGTTACGTACTTGCCGGTCTCGTCCTTAACGAGCATCTGCGCGTAGAGCTGCGCCTGCTCACGCAGGGCCGGGTAGATGTCGTTTTTGAGCTGCTCGACATCGCCGGTGTAGCGCCAGGAGTCGTAGGTGTTCTGGATGACCCACGGCATGGCGGCAGGAGACCAGCCCCAGTTGAAGTTCCAGCCCGGGCAGGTCCAGCCGAACGGGTTGTTCTGGGTATGGGCCATAAAGCCGTTGCCCTTGGTGTCACCGGGTTTGGTCTCGATGCCAGCGTAGATCTTGGCCGTCACGCGACCGGGCTCGCGCAGGGAGTCCACATAGGAAATGAGGGGCTTGGCGCACTCAGCCAGATTGGTGGAGTACGTGGGCCAGTAGTTCATCTGCAGGTTGACGTTGGTGTGGTAGTCGGAGTGCCAGGCCGCCTTCTGCTTGTTGTTCCACACGCCCTGTAGGTTGCTCGGCAGCTGGGAGTCCTCGCGAGAGGAACCGATGGTGAGGTAGCGGCCGTACTGGAACAGCATGGTCTCGAGCTGGCGGCGCTCCTCGGGGGTCGCCTTACCGCTCTTGTAGGCGGCCAGCAGATCGTCGGTGGCCTTGGGAGACACCTTGCCGTTCATGCCCAGGTCGAGCGACACGCGGCCCATCAAGGCCTGGACGTCGGACACATGCGCTGCACGCAGAGCGTCGTAGCCCTTGCCGATGGCAGCCGACGCGGTCTCCTCGACGCGCTTGTGCAGCGCCTCGGGCGTCTCACCGGTACGATACTTGGGATAGTCGTTCTTGTAGTCGGTGGCGGCCGCAACCACAAAGGTCACGCCGGTGGCACCACGGACCTCGAGCTTGTCGCCCTTGGCGGTGACCGTGCCGCCCTCGGCCTCTGCCGAGAGGACGGAATCGAAAGCGAGCTGGTTGTCGGCAAGCTTGCCGGAGTTCACGATGGTGCCGGCTTTATCGCCGCCCTGCGCCTTGACGGCGCCGTTTTGTGCCGACGGGAATGCGATGTTCAGATCGAGCTTCTTGGAGCCCGCGGCAGCAAGGTGGCCCACCAGCACGTTATCGGGATGCGACACGAAGAACTCGCGCGTGTAGGTGGTACCATCCTGGGCAAAACGCACGCCGGCGACACCAGTGGTGAGGTCGAGGTCGCGCACATAGTCCTGCGTGGCACGGCGGGCATCGACGCCGCTATAGGTGAGCTTGATGTCGCCCCATGGCAAGTAGTGGCCGTAACCGTCGTTGCCGTTGTCGTCCTCTAGGCCCACGAGTTCATTGCTCTTGTTCGAGGCCTGATCGGTCTTGCCCTCGCGGAAAAGCCTTTGGACTTCCTTGATGGTTTCGCCGTTTTTGCCCTTGTTCTCAAGGTTGCCGCCCTTATAGTCGCGGTTCTTGGCCGGGCCGCCGCTCCACAGGGTTTTTTCGTTGAATGTCAGGTGCTCCTCGGCGATTTCGCCATACACGTTGGCGCCCATATCGCCGTTACCGATGGGCAGGGTGCGCTCCTGCCAGGTATCCTTGGACGACGCGGCGACGGCACCGGCGGGCTCGTCATACCACAGGCGCAGAGGCTGATTCGAGGAGACGGCCTCCTCGTTTGTCACCGCGCGCACCACCGGGGCAGCAGCAGCGGTTATAGGCGAGGTGATGAGCGACAGTCCCACAACGCCCACGATCGCGGCACGTGCCAGCGATGCGCACCTCCTCGTCCGTCCTTCCACATGCATCTCGGTCTTATTAGATCCGGGGTGCACAAAGCCATGCTTAAAGTTCACGCTTTGCTCCTCCCTACATAGGCAGCAATCGCCGAAAATGGCCGTATTGGGTTCTACTATGCTACGGGGGAGGCGCATCTTTCTCACTAAAACGGTGAGGTGATTGTATGACCAGGCGAACGGTAGGTTAATCCCCGTTCGGGATACAAGGTGGGCGGGACTCGTGACGCGCGGAGGGCGGTCGATGGCGGTGGGCGGGCGCGGCCCTCTGCGACGATCCGTGTGAGCGCCGCACCGCACGGACCGAGAACCGGACCGCACGAGGCGCACGCCGGACCGCACGGGAGCTTTCGTGCGGTGCCCGCGCGCCGCACGTTTAGTTTCCTGCGGCAATAAATTGCCGCAGAACAATTTCGTGCGGTATTTTCATCCCGGTAAGACGGGCCCACCCGCTCTCCACATCTCGTTTTAGCTGGTAGATCCCCATGTCAGAAATCGCAACCCTTCTATTGACCGGGATTACGGCCGCAAAGTACCGCACGAAAATGAATTGTGGCAGTTTTTTACCGCACGAAACGAACCTTGTGGCGACAACCCGCCGCACGGGCCGTTTCGTGCGGCGCCCGCGTTCCCCATCAAGGCCCTCGCGGGTGCCGACCCGCCGCAGGGCCTCGGTGGCAACGGCCCACGGCGGCCCCGCACCAAAGCCCCAACAACAGAAAAGCGCCCCGCGCGAGCAGATCGCGCGGGGCGCATGGGGCGGCAACGAAGCACACGGACCTCTCAGAGCGCCCGGGAACGTGGGACCCATGGGATAATCCGAGCGCACGGGCACATTCGGAGCGCACAGGACGACGCAGCGGCGCCAAATGCTACTTGCGGCGCATCTTCGAGAAGGCGCCCACGATGGCGGCGAGCACGCCGGAACCGGCCACGGCAGCGGCGGTCACCAGCGAAGCATCGCCGGTTTGGACCAGCGTTTCGCCGCCAGGCTTACCGGGTGCGGGCTTGCTACCGCCAGGTTTGCCGGGCGCGGTCGTCCCGGGCGTGCCGTTGGAGCCCTGCTCCCCCGCGCCCGGCTTCTCAATCGGATCAGCCGGATCGAGCTCGGCGGCCTTGAGGGACCACTTGGCAGTAAGAGTCATATCGCCCGTCACGGCAGCATCGAAGTCGTAGGCCTCACCGTTGAGCAGCCAGCCGCCAAAAACGTAACCCTCGCGCACCGGGTCGGCAGGCTTGGCAACCTTAGCGCCCTCCTTCACCTTGACCGCAGCGTTCTCGGTGCCGTCGATGCCGTCATCGAACACCACGGTAAACGTCTTGGCCTCCGGATCGGGGGCCGGGGTCGGCGGGACGGGGTTCTCGCCGTCTGCCACAAAGCGCGCTTCAACGGCATAGTTGGCATCCACGGCAACCGTCAACGTGGGCTCGGTGGAAAGTGCCTCGGTAGCACCGGCGGCGAACCAGCCTACGAACTTCTGGCCAGCCGCAGCTTTTGCCTCAAACGTCACCTTCGTGCCGCCCTTAACCTCACCGCGGAAGATGGACTCGGACTTATCCAGGTCCTCGACCTTGCCGTTCTTCACGGACGCGGCGATCGTGCCGGAAGGCTTACCGGAGGTCAGGTCCAAAGAACCGTCCTCGGCAACACCGTAGGACATGCCGCGAGCATAGGCGGTATTGAGGACAGCAGGCTTGTTGGCCACGTCGAACTCGGAGACGGCGACCCACTTTTTATTGGATCCATCGACCTTTGAGTCATAGGCCTCGAACTTAACGTAGCGGACCTTCTGGGTATCGAAGTTGAAGCTCTTCTTCGAGCCATCGCCCTTAAAGGTCACCTTATCGGCCACACGGCTCCACTCATCGGACTCGTTCGCCTTCACGTACAGGCTTGCCTGGATTACGCGGCCAGAATCAGCATCCTTGCGCGGGGTGAAGGAGAACTGGTTGATGTCGTACGCCTTGCCCAGATCGATCTCGGCTGAAATGGGATTGGTGACGGTGAGCAATCCGTTCTTGTTGTCATCCGTTGCATTCTGCCAGTTGGAATGCCAAATTGTAGCCGGGTCACCGTCGAACGCGTGCTCGATATGGCCACCGTTGCCCTCGCCGGTCAGCGTCTGCGAATTGGTCGTACCCTTCCACGCAGCCTTATTGAACTCATCGACAACCGGAGTGGTTGTGGCGGGCTTAACCTCCACATTGTCGATGCGGGCGGCAATCGCGTTCGTCTTGGAGCCGATACGCTGCAGCGGGATGGTGAGCGTGGCGTTATCGATGCCCTCCTTCTTGACCATACCATGATCGAAGAAGCGACCCGTCGCTTTGCCGATCTCCTCGCCGTCTACAAAGAGAACGGTCTCCTCGGTATGTGTATCGATAGCCTTGGTCTTGATGGTCACATTGACCTTCTTGCCCACCGGCAACACATAGTCGAAGTAGTAATCGTAGAGCTCGCGGGTAAAGCCCAGCTTCCCGTTGTCCATCACGCGAATGTCGAGCGTGCCGTAGGGCGCGTCGGCCTCGAAAAGAATGTCTCCCGGAGCGGCCGGCTCAGTGAGCTCGATGTCAAAGCTCAGCTCGGTACCGGCAGAGATCTTGTTGAGCGGGGACTCCACGTAGGAGGCACCGCCGGCAAGCTCGAGGGCACCGTTGGCAACCTTAGCGCCCTTGCCGTCCTTGAGGTCGCGATCGTTCTTGGAGCTATCCTCGAGATTACCCTCGAAGTCGTAATCGGCATAGGTGTCGCCGGTCTTGGAAACCTCGGAATACGGGTTCACACGAGGACCAACGCCCAACTTGTCAACAAGGTCGTACAGCTTCTTGTGGCCCGCATCCCCCTCGCCTTTTTCCATACCGGTGGGAGCCCAGTTGTTCTCTGCATAGACGGGCATGGCATCGAAGAAGCGCTCGAACTCATCGGCCTCGGTCAGGCCGCAGGCGTTAGTATCGATGTTGTCGTTCCAGATGGCGAACTCCGCGCCCATGATCTGGGAGTCACTGGAGGGCAGCACGCGGCCGCCAAAGTTTGCCGGATCGAAATTCTTGTACAGGCTGTTAGTGTTCAAGCGGTCGCCGTACGCGCCGCGCCCGTTGCCGCCGTTGGGCACCATGTAGCCGTAGGAGTCGAGGATGTTGATGAGCGAGAAACCCTTGTTGAACATACGCTCGGGATTTGCCCATCCCAGAGACCAGATATCCATCTCAACGCCCGTGCAGGCCTCGGACCCGTCAGTGGGCTCGGTGCCGCCGCCGGCGAGCCATGCGCTATCGAAGCTGCCCCACACGCGCGGCGTGTTGCCGTTCTTCTGCAGATGAGGCACGAGCTGGTTGTAGAAGTCGCAGTACTGCGGGCGGCCGTTGGGAATGATGAACTCATCGGCGCCGATATGCACGGTGGTCTCGTCGTCAAACGTCTCATTGGCACCGGTGGTGTAGTCATCAAAGATGGCCTTGATGAGCGGCATGGTCTGCGGATTGCGCAGGTCGAGGTGGTCAACAGCCCAACGGTCCTTGGAACTCGTGGTAACCGTCTGGTCCATAACGGCCAGCTCCGGGAAAGCACGCGTGAAGGCCACGGCGTGTGCCGGCATATCGATCTCGGGGACGATGTTCATACCCAGCGCCCGTTGCTCCTGGATGAACTTGCGGAAGTCCTCCTTGGTGATGAAATAGTCTTTTGCCGTAGCGGTCTCTCCCGTTTTGGGATTCTCCACGCCGCTCTCCAAGCGGAACGCCGCATAGGCCTTTTCGAGCGCCTCGTCATCGGACTTGTAATTCTCCAAGAAGATGAGGTTATCCGAGAGGTGCGTCTGGAAGTCATTCATCTTGTAGTAGCGCATGGTGCGGGCCACGGTCTTCATCATGTCGAGCGACACGGGCTTGCGGGCCACGTCCCACATGAAGCCGCGGACCGGGAAGCGCGGATAGTCGCGCATCTCGCCCTGCGGGAACTGCTTGTCCTCGTAAAGCTTGGTCATCTGCAGGATGGTCTGCGCGCCGTACATGTTGCCGGTAACCGCCGGGGCGGTGATGTCGATGCTGTCGGCGTCGATCACCATGCGGTAACCCTCGTCACCGAGCATGGTATCGTTCTCGGGGTTGCCTTTCTTGAAGTTGATAGCGTTGGCCTGAGCCTCGCCCTGGGAAGCCACGAGCTTCTTGCCGGTGAACGCCTCGTAGTCGGCCACAAACTCCTCGACAATGGGCTTGAGCGAGGCATCGGTGTAGGTGACCTTGGTGATGTTAGAGATGTTCAGTTTGCCGCCGTTCTCGGCCCACCACTCCTGGATCTCGGGGACAACCTGGGGTTTTGCGTTCGCAGCGGCTTTCGTGGCCGCAGACTTGGTGCCCTTGACGGTATAGGTCTTGTCTACAGACACCTTGGTCTTGTTTTTCTTGGTGTCCTTAATCTCCCAGGAAACCTTGACCTGCTTGTCAGTCAGCGGGTGGTGGATATTGCCATCGGCATCGATGATCTGCTCAAAGTCACAGCCGTTAAACTTGATTTCAAAGCCTTCGGGAACCTGGGGTACCACGATCTTGCTGACATCCCCGTTGATGGTGACGTTATCAGGCAGCGACGCCATAACCTGATCAAGGGTATGCGCAACTCCGGTCTGCTCGTTGGAGTAGCACTCCATTTCACAAACAGAAACGCCATTCCAGCCTTGATTTCCCTCTTTTACAACAATGTTGGTCAAACGAATGGAATCGGCAACTACTGGCTTATCGAGCTTCACCTTTACATTTGTTGCAAAGCCTGACCCCGAGGCAGTGTTATCCACATGTTTTGCCTTGGTCCAGTCCGACTTGCCCTTCGTTTTGTACTCGATGTCGAACGACTGAACATTGCCCGGCATCACAGGAACAGTACGCGTTTCGAAGGTCAGGTCGACTTCGGCAATCTTGGTCGGCGCCTTAAAATCCGCCTGAAGATAATCTGTTGGCGCAGGCTTGGTGGTACCGCTTGACCAGCGAGATTTACCTTCGGTCTCACCGTCGGCCGCCTTATCGGCGCTCAGCTCTCCCTCAGTGCTGCTTGCGCTCATCTTCGCATCGAGCGCATGGTTCTTATTGGGGGTCTCATCCGCCGCCGGCGCAGCAAAGCACTCGAGCTCACAAATGGATACACCATTCCACTGAGTGCTGCCATCCTTCACATCAAAGTTCGTCAAGCGCAGTGCGGTCACCTTTTGAGAAGGGTTCTGCAACGTGTGCACGACCCGTGTCTCAAAGCCCTGTCCGCTCGCCACGTTCTGTACCGTGGCGATCTTCTTCCAAGCATCCCCCCCATCCTGAGTCTTCACCTGGATGTCAAACGCCTTCACGTTAGAAGGGTTGGGGTCGGCAGTGCGCTGCTCAAAGGTCACACGAACCTGACCGATAGTAACAGGCTGCTTAAATGCAAGCTGGATCCACGTGTTCTCATCCTTTTTAGGGCATGCGGTGCCACTGGACCAACGATGGCCGTCCTCGCGATCGTTGTGGCCATCGTTGACGCCGGTCGCCGGCGTCGTGTTGGCCTCCTGAGCACTGGCGGTTGCCGTAGCTCCAAGGGCAAGATTCTCGGATGCTTGCTCCACCGCAGCGACGGCAACCGGCTCTGCGTACAGCGAACCGACGGCTCCAAACGATAGCGCACCGGCAAGCGCGATGGCGCACGCACGATGCAGCATCCTCCCGCTCTTCCTTACGTTGTTTTCCATGCAAGACCTCTCCCGTGCAAGACCCGAAGGCCAAATTGACAATCCAGAAGAGTTTCCCACTAGAGGAGTACACAAGTGGTATTCCTTCGGTGAAACGCGCCACGGGAGTGGTGAATGGCATGTATTTTTTTGATTGACGACTCATCAAAGATTGTCTACACGAGAGCGCCATGCGATGCCGAAACGGCTCAGCAAAAAGACCACGCCCTCTGCCGATCCGCAAACGACAGGCTGCTTACGCCAACTTCACGATCGGCGCAAAGCCCTTCATAAGTTTCTTGACCTTACCCGACTTCTCAAACTGAACCTCGATCATGTCGCCCGACACGCTGATGACCGTACCGGGACCAAAGGTCTTGTGGCTTACGCGGTCGCCGGCTACAAAGACCTCGGCCGCCGCGGCGGCATCGCGAGTGCGCTCAACCGTTGCCGAAACCTTGGTCTTTTTGGGATGAGGGGCCCCGCTACCAAACGTTGCCGGACCGCGGTCCGCAGTGCCCGAAACGCCATCGGCCACAACGCGACCGGCACCGGCGCTCACGCCCATATGGCGCTGGGTGCCCGGCGTGGAACGCGTGTAGGACCCGAACACGTTGCCGCCGTACATCTCCGAGCCCTTGCCCGAGCCGAACGTGCCGCGTCGATCGCCCCGCTTCTCCCAACCGGTGCCCTCGAAACCCGAACTGCCAATACCCGAGAACTCGATATCCTCGGCCGGAATCTCGTTGAGGAAGCGCGAACGCGGGTTGGCCTGGGTGGAACCGTACGTGCGGCGCGTGGCTGCATAGGTGAGGAACAGGCGCTTGCGGGCGCGCGTGATGGCCACGTACGCCAGGCGGCGCTCCTCCTCGAGCTTGGCGGGATCGTCGTCGGACCAGCCGGCGACATGCGGGAAGATGCTCTCCTCCATGCCCGCCACAAACACGACCGGGAACTCCAGGCCCTTGGCGGAGTGCACCGTCATCATGGTGATGGCGTGCGTGTCGCCGGCCAGAGAATCCAGGTCGGAGCGGAGGGCGAGCCACTCGAGCAGCGCCGGCAGGGCCTTGCATGCGAGTAGGCCGTAGGTGCGCTCGATTTCGGTCGCCGCAATGGTTGCCGCGTTGGGACCGGGCGCAGGCGCGGCGCCGGCGTCCGCAAGGCCCGAAGCCGAACCGGATGCCACCACGCCGGACGCCCCAGACGCCCCGACGCCCGCTCCGGGCACAGCAGCCTCGGGCACATCGGCCACGCCGGCCTGACGCAACTCCTCCAAGCTCTCAAGCGTGCCCTCGATATCCTCGTGTGTCTCCTCGAACTCAGCGGCGACACCCAGGAACTCCTGGATGTTCTCGGCGCGGCTCTCGGCCTCCATGGTGCCCTCGGCGCGGAAGGCGGCAACCAGGCCGCTCTTGTGCACGATGGCATCGACCACGTCCTTGAGCTCGCCGTCCATGCGGCGCCCCTCGCGCACGATGTTCACGAAGTCGCCCAGCGCGGCGCGGACCTTTGCCGAGAACATGCCCGTCTCGGCGCAAGCCAGCTCGCATGCCTGGAAGAACGAGCACATATTCTGCCGCGCCAGGTCCTCGATCTTGCCGATGGAGGTGGTGCCGATACCGCGGCGCGGCGTGTTGATCACGCGCTTGACGCTCATCTCGTCCGCCGGGTTCGCGATCATCTTAAGGTACGCCATGACATCGCGGATCTCGGCGCGGTCGAAGAATCGCGTGCCGCCCACGATCTTGTACGGCACGCCCGCGCGCAGGAACATATCTTCCAAAATACGGGACTGCGCATTGGTGCGGTAGAACACGGCCATGTCATCGTAGCTGGTACCCGCGGTGTTGAGCTTCTCGATCTCGGAGGCGATCCAACGTCCCTCGTCGCGCTCATCGCTCGCCTGGTACGCCTGGATCTTCTCGCCGTCGCCCAATGCCGTGAACAGGCGCTTCGACTTGCGCTGCGAGTTGTTGCGCACCACGGCGTTGGCCGCGTTGAGGATGTGCCCCGTGGAGCGGTAGTTTTGCTCGAGCTTGACCGTCTTGGCCTGCTTGAAGTCCTTCTCGAAGTCCAAAATGTTGGTGATGTCGGCGCCGCGCCAGGAGTAAATGGACTGGTCGTCGTCGCCCACAACCATGAGGTTTTGATACTTGGCGGCCAGCAGGTTGGCGATCTCGTACTGCACGTGGTTGGTGTCCTGATACTCGTCCACGCTGATGTAGCGGAAGCGCTCCTGGTACTTTTCCAGCACCTCGGGGCGCGTGCGCAGCAGATCGAGCGTGCGGACGAGCAGGTCGTCGAAGTCCATAGCGTTGGCGGCGCGTAGGCGGCGCTCCAGCTCCAGATACACCTGGCCGGCCTTTTGCTCCTGCGGGGAGCTCGCCTTCTCGATGAACTCCTCCGGACCGATCATGGCATTTTTTGCCGTGGAGATCTTGGAGCGGATCATGTTGATGGGGTACTGCTTTTGCTCGATACCAAGATGCTGCATGATCTCGCGCACCATGCGGCGGGAATCGTCGTCATCGTAGATGGTGAACTGGCCGGTGTACCCCAGCAGGTCGGCGTCCTCGCGCAGAATGCGCACGCACATGGCATGGAAGGTGCAGACCCACATACCGCGCGTGCCACCGCCGGGCAGCAGGGCGCCCAGACGCTCGCGCATCTCGGCCGCGGCCTTGTTGGTGAACGTGATGGCCAGGATCTGCCAGGGACGAACCCCCAGGTCGGCGATCATATGGGCGATGCGGAAGGTTAGGACGCGGGTCTTACCCGAGCCGGCGCCGGCGAGCACCAGCAGCGGTCCCTCGGTAGTGAGGACGGCCTCGCGCTGGGCGGGGTTGAGCGAGTCGATGTCCACCACGGACTTTGCGGGACGCACGGGGGCCGGGGCGTCGTAGACGTCCAGGGGCACCACTTCGGACTCGGAAGCGATACCGGCATAGGCGTCCAGCGGAACCTGATCGGGATCCGGGGCGACGGAGACCGCGGGCGCGGGGATCGAGGGGGCCGCGGGGGCGGGCGCATCCCAGGGCATTGGCTGCGGGACGGGAGCTGCAGGTGCGGAAGCGGGCGTCGGCGCCGAAGTCGATGTCGCAGAACTCGGATTCATCCGGTCACCAAACAAGCTTTCCTGCTGAGGTTTTGGCCGAGATGCCACCGGACGCGAGACGGGCTGCGGCATTACAGGACGTGGCGCCGGCGCAGCCGACGGACGGCCCGCCGCTGCGGCAGCGGCATTCGGTGCCGGCGCACCATCCGACGCAGGCGCGCCGGCCGACGTCGAGGCGCCCTGGTTTGCAGCGATTTCCCATGGATACGGCTTACGAGCAGGCATGCAACAACTCCCAAACAGACACGGCAGCCTACGGGCTGCATCAAGTTCAAGCGTAGTTAGTATACAGGCCCGCCCGGACAAGAATTCGCCGGGCGTCCTCGGTCACGTAGAGAACAGGCCCGGTGTGCCGCATGCGGCAGGCGGCTTGCGGCACGCAGCACGCGGCGCTCGGCACGCCGCACCGCACAAGCGCCCTCGTGCGGCACCCGGTACCACACAAAAGCTCCCATGCGGCATCCGTTGCCACACAAAAGCTCCCATGCGGCATCCGTTGCCACACAAGTGCTCCCGTGTGGTGCCCATGCACCACATTTAAATTACGTGCGGTAGTTTTTTACCACACGAACAACTCGTGCGGCACATCCGCTCCCATCATCAATGAACTTCAGAATCATCTTGTACATTTATGCAGGTAGATTGGCATATGAAAAATGGCGATTCAACACCCAGCCGGTTCCGACCCCAAAATTACCGCACGAAATAGATATGCGGTAATTTTTTACCACATTAAACCATTTGTGCGGCGCCCAGACACCACATAAACGGTTTCATGTGGCGGCATCAACCAGCTCACAGCGCCCAGGCACCACACAAACAGTCTCATGCGGCACCGCCCACGGCTCGTGGCACGCGGCGCGCGGCACCGCCAACACCACACGGCATCGCCCATATCAATACCTATCCCATGCGGCTAAGCGACCATCCCATCGAATCGGCCGCACGCACGTCTACGCCCCCGCCCGCTCGGAAAAGAGCTGCTCCGAACGCTCAATCGACTCAGCAAAGACCACGTCGAAGAACTCATCCGTGAGCAATCGATACGGCGTATGATGCGGCTCTCCCGGATTGGCGCGCACGATGGCGCCCACCGAGGCGATCGTCTTCTCCACCGCATCTTCGTCTATGGAGTACTGCGGAAACATGCGGGCCGCCCCAAGCAGCTCGGGAGTCTTTTCGGGCACTGCCTCGATGTGCAGAGTTTTGCCGAACACATCGAAATCGGCCTGTTTCTTGATGCGAAACTCCTCGCCCGGCTGGCCGCCAATGCGGTCGAGGTACTCGTTGGTCCTCATGTTCCACGTATTGTCGGCCAGAAGATGCACCCACGCGCCCAGCACCATATCGCGCACCGCCAAATCGCACGAGGTCTCGAGCGCAGGCGCCACGTATTCGTTCCAAAATTCCTCTTCATGGGGCTTGGGAATGGGCACAGGATCCGCAAAGTGCGTGATGCGATACGGAATCAGGTGGTCGACATCGGGCACCATATACCCCACGAAAATATCGGGCACCAGGTTACCGAACAGGAACGCATTGCGGCTGCTCACGGCGCGCGACAGATCAGACATGCGATCAAGCAGGCACTCCGTCTGCGCGACATGTATGTTCCAACTCGGCATGGCCTCACCCCGTTCTTCGTTATTGCCAGTATACGACCAACAAATCAATCGCGCCGCGCAAACCGCGCCGACACGCCATCAAAAAGGGCGCGGCCGGCAACGCCGCACCGCGGCATCGCATCGGCCCGCGCCCATGCGCAGGTGTCTTAGTGGCGAGGGCCGGGTGAGATCCAAGCGAGCGCGGCAGACCCGCCGGCGCCCCGGCGGCGTTCCGGCAGCACCCCACAGGACCCAGGCAGACCCGCCGCCCCGGCAGCGCTCCTACGAACGCACCTCGCCATTGACAGCCTTGCACACCTTGGTGACGACCTTCTCGTGCGCGCGCTCGACCTCCTCGCTCGTGAGCGTGTGGTCGGCCGCGCGATACGTCAGCGCAAACGCCATGGACTTCTTGCCCTCGCCCACGCGTTCGGCATCGCGGTACACGTCGAACAGGCGCACGCCCGCCAGCAGCTTGCCGCCCGCGCTGGTGATACGGCGCACCAGGTCCTCGCAGGTCACAGCTTCGTCCACCACGATGGCGAGGTCGTGCTCGACCGCCGGGAACTGGGAGAACTCCTGGTAGGCCTGCTGGGCACCGGACGCCTTGAGCAGCTTGTCCAGGTCGAGCTCAAAGGCAACCACCGGCGCATCGATGTCGTAGGCCTCGCGCGCATCGGGGTGAATCTCTCCCACCCAGCCCAGCACGGTGCCGCCGGACAGGACCTCGGCCGCACGGCCGGGCTGCAGGAAGGCGTAGCCCTCGCTCTCTGCCACGCGGAAGCGCACCTTGGGGACGCGCATCTGGTCGAGCAGCTCCTCCACAACGCCCTTGCCGTCGAAGAATCGCAGCTCGTGGCCCTTTTGGTTCCAAGTGTCGTCGTGCATGGCGCCGGTCATCACGCCCGCAACGCTCTCGCGCTCCTTGGGAGTGGAGGCGTTCTCGCGCCCAAAGAACAGTGTGCCGATCTCATACAGCTGCACGTTGGCGGTATCGTGCGCGTCGTTGTACGCCACGGACTGCAGGAGCCCCGGGATGAGCGAGCGGCGCATCTCGGTCTGCTCGGCCACCAGCGGGTTCATAAGGACCACGGGGCAGCCGCGCCCCTCGGCGGACATATCGATCTTCTCAAGATCGCCCGGGGCGGCAAAGGAGAAGTTCATCGTCTCGTTGAGCCCGCAGGAGCGCAGGATCTGACCGACCTTGCGGGTGAGGCGCTGCTCGCGCGTGAGGCCGCCGATGTGGTTCTGGGCGGCGGGAATGGTCGCCTCGACGCGACCCATGCCCCACAGGCGCAAGACCTCCTCGATCAGATCGATCTCACGCGGCAGGTCGGGGCGGAACATGGGCGGCACGACGGTGAACACCGTGTCCTCGCCCTCGCCGACAGCCTCAACAGAGCAGCCCAAACGAATGAGCGCGGTCTGGATGAAGTCCGCCTCGATGGGCGCGCCGGTGAGCGCGTGCACACGAGCCAGGCGCAGCTCGACGGGTTCGACCGTCTTGGGCGCCGGATACACATCCACGCAGCCCGGGGCAACCTGACCGCCGGCCAGCTGCTCAATCAGGGCGCAGGCGATATCGGCCACGCGGGCGCAGCCGGTCTCGTCCACCTGGCGCTCAAAGCGAATGGACGCGTCGGAGATGAGCGACAGGTCGCGGCTCGTGTGCGAGGTGCGGCCCGCGTTGAAGCAGGCGCTCTCGATGAGCACGTCCACGGTGCCATCGGTGACCTCGGAATCCATGCCACCCATAACGCCGGCCAGCGCCACCGGACGCTCGCCATCGGTGATCAGCGCCATGCCGGCAGCCAACGCGCGCTCCACGTTGTCGAGGGTGCGGAACCGCTCACCCTCTGCGGCGGCGCGCACCACCACGGAACGGCGGCCGTCGCGCTCGGCAAATGCAGACAGGTCGAAGGCATGCAGGGGCTGACCGGTGAGCATCATGACATAGTTGGTGATGTCCACGATGTTGTTATGCGGACGGATGCCGCAGGCGTTCAGGCGCTGGACCAGCCAATCCGGGGAAGCGCCCACGTGCACGCCGCGCACGATGCGCGCCACGTAGCGGTCGCACAGCTCGGCATCGGCGATCTTGACGGACAGGACGTCGGCCACCGGCTCGCCGCTCTCCCGCGCAATCTCGGGCAGCTCGACCGTGAAGTCGCGGTCGTAGATGGCGCCGACCTCGCGGGCGATGCCGATCATGGACAGGCAGTCCGGGCGGTTGGGGGTGATCTCGCAGTCGAGCACCGTGTCGGCCGTGCCCAGGTACTGGGCGAGCGGCATGCCCACCGGCGCGTCCTCGGGCAGGATCATGATGCCCTCGTGGTCGGCGGAAAGCCCCAGCTCGCGAGCGGAGCAGTTCATGCCCATGGACACCACGCCGCGCAGCTTGCTCTTCTTGATCTTCACGTCGCCGGGCAGCTCCGCGCCGATCATGGCGGTCACGATATGGTCGCCCTCGTTGAAGTTCTGGGCGCCGCACACGATCTGCAGCGGCTCGTCCTCGCCCACATTGACCTTGCACACCCACATGTGGTCGGAATCCGGATGCGGCTCCTTGGAGACCACCTGCGCGGTCACCACGTGGTCGAAGGCCTCGCCCACGGTCTCGATGGCCTCGACCTCGGTGCCGGTGCGAATGAACTCACGGGAGAGCTCAGAGGGGTCCTCCGGCAGCTCGACCATGCTCTTGAGCCAATCGTAAGAAACTTTCATCTGTAGAGCTCCTTCTACAAATTAGAACTGGTTAAGGAATCGCATGTCGCCGGTCACCAGCGTACGCAGATCGGGCAGGTCGTAGCGAAGCGCAGCGATGCGCTCCACGCCCGCGCCGAAGGCGAAGCCGGAGTACTCGTTGGGGTCGATGCCGCAGTTGATGAGGACGTTAGGGTCCACCATGCCGCAGCCCAGGATCTCGATCCAACCGGAATGCTTGCAGAAGGGGCAGCCCTCGCCGCCGCACACGCCGCAGGATACATCGACCTCGCAGGACGGCTCGGTGAACGGGAAGAAGTGCGGACGGTAGCGCGTGGCGCGGTCCTCGCCGAACATGCACTTCACGAAGTAGTCGAGCGTGCCCTTGAGGTCGCCAAAGGTGATACCGCGATCGACCACGAGTCCCTCGACCTGGTGGAACTGGGGCAGGTGGCAGGCATCGGCGGTGTCGGGGCGGTAGACGCGGCCTGGCGCGATCATGTAGATGGGCGGCTCCTGGTGCTCCATGGTGTGGATCTGCACGCCGGAGGTCTGGGTGCGCAGCAGCACATCGGACTCGCCGTGAGCGTGCGTCTCGGGATGGGGCACCGTGCCGGGGGCGTTATCGGCCACGTAGAACGTATCGCGCGCGGAGCGGCTCGGGTGATCCATGGGGGCGTTGAGCGCAGTGAAATTGTAGTAGCTCGTCTCGACCTGCGGGCCCTTCTCCACGGTATAGCCGATGCCGCAGAACACGTCCTCGATCTCGTCGATGATCTGGTTGATGAGATGTTGGTGGCCCAGCGTGGGGCGGGCGCCCGGCAGCGTGATGTCCACGGCCTCGGAGCTCATGCGCGCGCGCATGTCGGCGCGCTTGAGGTCGGCCTTGCGCGCCTCGAGCAGGCCCTCGGCCATGCCGCGCAGCTCGTTGGCGCGCTTGCCCAGAATCGGGCGCTCCTCGGGCGCGATCTTGCCCATCATGCGCATGAGGCCCGTGATCTCGCCCTTGCGGCCGAGCAGCGCCACGCGCGCCTGCTCCAGATCGGCCAGGGTCTCGGCCCCTTCGATCATCCCCTTTGCCTTGACTTCAAGCTGTTCCAGGTCATCGACCAAGCTCATTGCGTCCCCTTCCTTAGAGAATCCGCTCCTATAAAAAAATCCGTCCTTGGGCTGCTTACGCAAACCCAAGGACGGATGAATTCCGCGGTACCACCTTGATTGGCTGCCGGATGTGCCCGGCATGCCCTCTTTTATCCGATATCGCCCGGACCGGCGGCTCCCCTACTGGACGGCGGGCGCGCCCGATGCCGTTCAGGTTGCTGCTCGGGAGTGAACTCGCATGCCCCGTTGCCGCAGGCGAGCTCTCAGCCCGTGACTCGCCCTCTCTGAGCCGCAACATGCGGGGCGCGCGACCTCTCCGTCAACGCGTTAGGAGCCATGATAGCACAGGTCACGCGCGGTAACCCAGTCGTTACAGAATGGCACCAATGGCCCTGAACGACACGGGTTTTCCCGCCGGCGCGTTTCGAATCGCCTCACTGTTTGACAGCGGAGTTCGGAGACCCGTCGTGGCCTACGCCGCCGGCTCTCCGTACTCCCTCATCATGCTCTCACGCGATACGATCCATTGCTTGTCATAGTTCCGTACATCAAGCCTTGCGGCGCGTCATTCATCACGGCTGCAACAAGTCCAACAGTCGGCTCAAGCATGCAGCCGCTGGCCTCGCTACTCCTTCACCTTGAACTCGTGCGTCTGGCCGTAGTCTCCGCCCACGCAGATCTTCGCCGCGGCCTTATCCTGGTTGTACAGAATCGACCACTGCGTGCGGAACTCCTCGCCGTCCTCATTGATCCTGATCTCACGGCTCACGCTCTTGAGCACGCCCTTGCTTGCGGTGAGCTGCTCCATGATGGTCTGATAGCGGTCCTGTCCCTTGCCAAAGTCGTAATCACCGGGGGTAAGCAGGAAGTTCGTTGCCGCCTGATAGCCCTCGGCGCCCGGCTCCACCACGCTCATCTCGTTGCCGATATATTCGACAACCACGGATTTACCGCTCGCGTCGGCGATCTTTTCCCTGCCCGCACACATGTATTAACGGGCGGCAAGATTAACGGGCGGCAAGGATTGTAGGGGCGAACCTCGTTTACAGGGCGTCAACAGAGACATTTTTCACAATCTGTCTTTTTACGTGTTCACTCCGTATGATTCTTATTAACGTTTTATGGTATTTCGTCAATTGTATAAGCGGAGGGCGCACCGAGCATCGAAACACACGCGACACATACGGCAGACGCGTGGCATAAACGCCGGCAAGCGGGTAGACTGCCTGTAAATGTGTCCAAACCGCTCAAGGAGGCAGCATGTCCGATTCCACCAAGGCCGCCGAGCTCACCGAGCTCACCGCGCAGCTGCGCGAGCTGGAGTCCAAACTCTGGACCCGTATGTATCTGCTTAAAATCGCCGAGTTCGACGGCGCCACCATCGCGCCCGAGCACGGAGCCGCCGCGCGCGGCGAGGCCATGGCCACGCTGTCCGGCGAGTATCACGAGCTGCTCACCTGCGCCGACTCCGCAGCGCTGATCAAGGAACTCGAGGTCGCCGTGGCCGATGGCACCATTACCGACGAGCAGGTCAAAGCCGAGGTTCGCACCCTGGCGCGCGACCAGCGCGAGAACTCCGCCATCCCCACCGAGGAGGCCGCCGAGTGGACGCGCCTGGTCTGCGAGGCAGACGCCGTCTGGCACAAGGCGAAGGGCACAAACGATTGGGAGAGCTTCGCGCCGTACATCGACCGCATCGTGGAAACGCTCAAGCGCCATGCCGGCTACATCGATGCCACGCGCGATCCGTACGACGTCTGGCTCGACCAATATGAGCGCGGCCTGACCACCGAGGCCTTCGACGCGTTCTGCGAGCAGGTCAAGGCCACCGTTGTGCCACTTGTCCACGCCATCAACGAGCGCGGCGAGCAGCCCCAGGCCGATTTCCTCGACGCCCATGTGCCCGACGCCGTGCAGCGCGAGCTTTCCTTCGATCTCATGAAGCTTGTGGGGCTGGACCTTGCCGACAGCTGCCTGGCCTTCACCGAGCACCCCTTCTCCGAGGGCTTTGCCGTGGGCGACGCGCGCGTTGCCACCCACATCTACGAGGACAACCTCATGTCCAACGTGTACTCCATCATCCACGAGGCGGGACACGCGGCCTACGAGCTGGGCGTCAACCCCGCCTACAGCCGCACCTGCCTTGAGGGCGGCACCTCAATGGGCATTCACGAGAGCCAGAGCCGCTTCTTCGAGAACACCGTGGGCCGTAGCCGCGCATTCATGAAGCCGTTGCTTGCCCTGCTGCGCAAGCATGTTCCCGAGGTGTACAACGACGTGACCGAGGACGAGCTGTACCGCGCCGTGAACATCGCCAAGCCTTCGCTTATCCGCTGCGATGCCGACGAACTCACCTATCCGCTGCACATCATGGTTCGCTATGAGATCGAGCGCAAGCTGTTTGCCGGCGAGGCAACCGCCAAGGACGTGCCGGCGCTGTGGAACCAGCTTATGGACGAGTACCTGGGCGTACAGGTTCCCAACAACACCATGGGCTGCCTGCAGGATACGCACTGGTCGGGCGGCAGCTTTGGCTACTTCCCCAGCTACGCGCTGGGCAGCGCCTACGATGCACAGTACGTGCCCGCAATGGAGCGCGACGGCGTGGACCTCGAGGCCGCTATGGCCGCCGGCGACCTCGCGCCCGTACGCGCCTGGCTTAAGGAGAACATCTGGCAGTGGGGCCGCGGCAAGGACGCCCCCGAGCTTATCGAGAACGCCTGCGGCGCACCGTTCGACGCCTCGTTCTACTGTGACTACCTGTCCCAAAAGTTCACTGAGCTCTACGAGCTGTAATTAGATCTCTACATACTGAAGGCGGCGAGCTCGCATATCACGCGACGCTCGCCGCCTTCTTCTGTATTCGTTCGGTCCAGCAGCTCATGCTATACTCACGCCGCCGATGCCTCGCAGGTCCTTCGCCACATCCGTAAAAGCAAAGTCTTTCACGGCCCTCCATGCCGCACGAGCCTCGGGGTCGAGCTTAAGCCCGCTAAAAGCAAGGGTGAAGCCAACGCGCTGAGCGCAGTTACGAAAGGCATAATCGGCTTTTCGATACTCGCCCTTTTCGCCCATCTCTTTCACATAACACTCAATCGTACGAACCGTGCCCGCTACGCCCACCGCGCCCGCCCGAGCCGTGCCCAAAACGCTCGGTTTGTTTTGCCGCAACGGGGAATAATGCCCTCATGCAACATACACGGAATTCGAGGCGAATCGACATGCAGCATCTCTATTATGGCGGGGATATCCTCCCCATGACCGGCCGCGGCTCACGCGCCGAAGCCCTGGTCGAGGAGGATGGGCGCATCGTATACGTGGGCCCGCTCGATGAGGCGCGCACGGTGTATCCCCATGCAAGCAAGATCGACCTCGCCGGCGCCTGCCTTATGCCCGGGTTGATCGACCCACACAGTCACTTCACCGGAACCAATCAATATATGTTGGCTGCGCAACTCGACCAGTGCGAGAGCTTCGACGAGCTCGTGGCGGCCCTGCGCCAGTTTGCCGCCGAGCAATGCGTCGATTCCGACGGCGTTATTCTGGGCGTGAGCTATGACCACAACAACCTGGCAGAAGGCCGGCACCCCACTCGCGAGGTGCTCGATCGCGTGTCGAGGTCCATCCCGGTGGTGGCGATGCACGCCTCGAGCCATATGTGCGTGGCAAACTCCCGCGCGCTTGAACTCGCCGGGCTCAACGCCAGTACACCCGACCCCACGGGAGGTCGGTACGGCCGCACCGCCGGCGGCGACCTCACGGGCTATTGCGAAGAGCCGGCCGCCATGTGGCCCCTGCTCGGCATGATCAAGCAGCGCCAACACGTTGATATGGACAGCTTGATCGAGTCCATGCAAGACGTATACCTTCAGCACGGCATCACCACCTGCCAAGATGGCGCCACCACAGCCGACCAGCTCAACATGCTTGCGGGTTTTGCCGAGCGCGGCATGCTCAAACTCGACATAACGTGCTTCCCCATGGCCGGCGAGGACATCGATGGGATGCTCGAGGCGCACCGCGAGCTCGATGGACCCAGCTACCGCCGCCACCTGCGCATCGCCGGGCTCAAGATGTTCCTAGACGGGTCGCCCCAGGGGCGCACCGCGTGGATGAGCGAACCGTATACGCCGGGCAGCGAGGGCGAGGGCTTCTGCGGACACGGCACCATGACCGACGACGCGGCCTACGCTTTTGCCCGCCAGGCGATCGATTCCGGCCACCAGCTGCTTACGCACGTCAATGGCGACGCCGCGCTCGATCAGCTGCTGCGCGTATACCGCCGTGCGTTGGCAGACTCGCCCAACCCCAGCAAAGACCGGCTCCATCCGGTTGCCATCCACTGCCAAACCGCACGACGCGATCAATACGATTCAATGGCCGAGCTGGGCATGATTCCCTCGATCTTCACCAACCACATCTGGTATTGGGGTGACGTCCATCTGCGCAGCTTTGGACCCGAGCGAGGAGGTCGCATCTCGGCCGTCCGCGATGCACTCGATGCCGGCCTGGCGCCTACGTTCCACACCGACTGCCCGGTGCTTCGCCCCAACCTGTTCGAGAGCGTATGGTGCGCCGTCCGCCGCGTCACACAGGCGGGCGCTCAGCTCGACCTCGACCAACGCATAGACGTGTACCAAGGTCTTGAATGCATCACCGTCAACGGGGCCCGTCAGTACGGAGAACTCGACCGCAAAGGCACGCTTGAGGCGGGCAAGCTGGCGGATTTCTGCATCGTCGAGCGCAACCCGCTCGACGTACCCCTTGATGATCTGCGCGACCTGCAGGTCCTCACCACGATCAAAGAGGGTTGCGTTGCATGGCGCGCGTAGCCGCGCAGCGGGCACGGCCCGCGCAGCACGCGTAGTCCGTCGACCTTTACACAGGAGATGAAGCAATCTCGATCAAATGGGGTGGAAATGGGGTTGCGCAAAGCGCCGCCCCATGCTTTTGCCATCGCCGCGTAGTGCCAAAACGGTAAAACCGCTCCTATACGGACAGGAGGCCTCAAACAAACAGGCCACCTTCATCGCCAACTGGGATTATGCCACGCGAAATAATCCGGTTAAAGGCCCCTGCTGGCCGCTATACATATATAAAACGCCAAATGAACGCTCTTCATCTATTATTTCCGCAGATAGCATCCCAATCGGTCGGTTCATTAGGTGTTCCCAAGTCGCCACGGCTTTAATGACTCCCCCATAAACACCTAATGAACCACACGAAACCCACGCCAACTGGATCTTTGATACATGAACGACGTTCATTATGCATTCAATACTCATATGGCGGCAAAACGCACCTTCGTGCCCCGCACAACAACGCAAAGCCGGCCGAGCGCGCAACATCGAATGGGAAAACCCATGTGAAAACAGCAAAATGCCCGGGCGTCAGCCCGGGCATTCCTTTGCTAACAGCTTACGCAACCAGCAGCATCATCACAATGATGAGTGCCGACCCCACAAGGTCTGTGGGAGTAAGAACCACGCCGATCCACAGCACGCTGAGGATGGTCGCGGAAATGGGTTCCGCGGTGGACAGCAGCGCGGTTTTAAGCGAGCCGATCTCGGCAACGCCCTGCATATAAAAGAGATACGAACAAAATGTTCCAAAGACCACCAGCGCGGCGAACACGACCCAGCACGACAGGTCAAAGCCTGCGGCCGCCTGACCCCAATCGGGAACGAAGGGGATCGTGAGCAGACCCACTAACAGCATGGCCCATCCGTTCACCGCCATGACACCGTACTCGGATAGGATCCGGCGCGGGAACACGGCGATGCCCGCGCCGCCCAGCGCACAGAGCAGGCCAAAAAACAGTCCATCGGCGGGCAACACCATCTGCGACAGGTTTCCACCCGTCGCGATCAGAACGGTGCCGGCGAGCGCCAGAATCAAACCGAGCAGCTCTCGCTTTTTGGGCCCGCGGCGCGCCATAACACAGGCCACGACCATAACCGGCAAGAGCTGCAAGCTCTGCAACACCGTGGCGGTCGCCGAGTTGGTTGCCTGAATAGCCATCAGGTAGCAAAACTGGTTAAGGGCCAACCCGCCCAGGGCAAACAGCAGCAGCTCGAGCACGGCGCGACGGTCCTTAAGCAGACGCAATGGACGACCGTCGCGACGCAACGCGGAAAAACCCAGGAACAGCAGGCCCGCAAGTACCAAACGAACAGCCATGACCCAGGTGGGCGCAATGCCGCTGTTGCGGAATAGGTAGCTTACCGCAGTGCCCGAGAAGCCCCACAACGATCCGCCGACCAGCGCAAATAACACGCCGCGGAACTCGCGCCGCTCCCCCTGCGCGACCTTTTCCCTGCGGACCTCCCTGGAATCCTGCATAGCACTTCCCTTCCATATATGCAGACAACACCGCGGGCAACGCGGCCCCAAGCTATACCGTCAAAAACACCATCACGATGATGCAGATGAAACCGATGATATCGGTCGGGGCGAACACGGTCCCCAAAAACAACGCGCTAGTAATGGTGGCCGATACCGGCTCGACCGTGCCGATCAGGCTCGCGCGCACGCTGCCGATATCCTTCACGCCCTGCATGTACAGCATGTACGCCAGGAACGAACCGATAACCACCAGCACAACCAACGCCAACCAACCGGTGCCGTCCAAAGCAGGTATGCTCTTCCATGGCTGGACAAACAGAGAGGTGACGATGCCCGAACAGAACATGGCGCTGCCGGTAACGATCGACGAGCCGTATTCGGGCAGGATCTTGACGGGGATGATCGAGATGCACGCGGCCGCAACAGCCGAAAGCAGACCCATGGCCAGCCCGAGCGGCGGAATCACGAGCACCGTGGGGTCGCCGCCGGTGGCAATCAGGAAGCTGCCGCCAAACGCCAGCACCAGGCCGGCGATCTCGCGGGGACGCGGCGCGCGGCGACTGCGGATGCAGGTATACCCCATGATGAGCACCAGCTGCAGGCACTGCAGGACCGTGGCCGTTCCGGCGTTGGTCATGCGCACGGCCACCAGGTAAAACAGCTGGTTGGCAAATATGCCCAGGAAGGTGAAGATGACCATGATCCCCAGGTGCCGCCTATTGTGCAGCAGCTTGACGAAGCGCGCGCGGTCGGTCGCCAGGATGACGATCATAAAAAGCGCGCCCGCAGCGAGCTGGCGAACGGCCAGCAGCCACATGGTATCCAGATGGCACACGTCGAACAGATAACTCGCACAGGTGCCGGACAGGCCCCAAAAGGCACCGCCGAACAACGCCGCGAGCACGCCCGCGATCAGCTTACGCGACTGGGCGTCGTTACTGCGTTTGCGGTCGCGGCGACGACGCTCCCGTGCATGCTCGTCCACGCCCAAATGGTCAACCGTGCTGTCGGCAGGCATCGCCTGCCCATCGCTTTGCGCCATGCTATCTCCTTGTAATCGTCGTTCGAATACAACCATAGCGTATCGGCACGCAATTCATCACCGCACGGACATGTTCGGTCGTTTGCGCACGCGTTCTTTAAAAGCGTGTTGCAGGACCGAACATAAGTGCGGAAAGTGGGTATACTCCAAACCACTCAACCGTTTCCACTCTCTCTTATATATAAAGGAGTGCGCATGCCCCATACCACCGATTCCACCACCTCCGCGCGCGACCGAGCCGCGGACCTCTTGCAGCCCGGTGCATCCGCGTTCGGGTTCAATGTAGTCACCAGCGCGTCCATCGAGGAGCTCGATGCCACGGCATACGTGCTGCGCCACGCCGCCTCCGGTGCCCGCCTGCTCTACCTGGCCTGCGAGGACGAGCAGAAGGCGTTCTCCATAGGCTTTAAGACCCCGCCGGCAGACGATACGGGCGTATTCCACATCCTGGAGCACTCCGTGCTGTGCGGATCGGAGAAGTTCCCGCTCAAGGAGCCGTTCGTGGACCTCATCAAGAGCTCCATGCAAACGTTCCTCAACGCCATGACGTACCCCGATAAGACGGTCTACCCCGTGGCCAGCACCAACGAGCAGGACCTCATCAACCTCATGGACGTATATATGGACGCGGTGCTGCACCCGGCCATCTACACCAAGCCAACCATTTTCCAGCAGGAAGGTTGGCACTATGAGCTCGATGTGCCCGAGGGTGCCTCGGTGCGCGATGGGCAGCTGCGCTACAACGGCGTGGTGTACAACGAAATGAAGGGCGCGCTTTCCGATCCCATGGATGTGCTGGACAACGCCGTCAACCGCTCGCTGTACCCCGACACCGCCTACGCGCACGAGTCGGGCGGCAATCCGCGCGCCATCCCCAATTTGACCTACGAGCAGTTCCTGGACACCCACGCGCGCCACTACAACCTGCGCAACAGCTATATCGTGCTGTACGGCGACGTGCATATCGAGCGCGAGCTGGAATTCCTAGACCGCGAGTATCTTGCGCCGGGGGCCGCGCGCGACGCCGCACGACAGGTCGATGCGCCCAATGAGCTGGGATTCCAGCAGCCCGTCGCCGTGGAGCACCGCTGCGTGCACATGAAGACCACGCCCGAGAACGCCATGGTGGGCATGGCCTATGTGCTCGGCCGCTCGCTCGACCGCAAGCGCATCGTGGCCGCCGACATCCTGTTCGAGTCCCTGCTCGCCTCCAACGAAGCCCCGATCAAAGCCGCGATCATGGCCGCTGGACTGGGCGGCAACGTCGTCAGCTACACCGCCGCAGATCATCAGCAGCCCTACGAACTCATCATGCTGCAGAACGCCAAGCCCGAAGTTGCCCACGAGTTCCGCCGTATCATCGAGGACACCTGCCGCGACCTGGTTGAGAACGGTATCCCGCGCGATCGCCTCGAAGCGGTGATCTCGGGTAACGAGTACGACCTGCGCCAGCGCGACTTCGGCATGGCCGACGGCGTCGCCATCGCCTGCGATTGCCTGGCCACCTGGCTGTACGACGACGATGCGGCGCTGTCCGCGTTGCAGTACGCCCCCATCTACGCCGAGCTGCGCCGCGACCTTGACGGTTCTTACTTCGAAGACCTGCTGCGCGAGCTCGTGCTCGACAACAAGCATTACGCCCTGGTCGAGCTCGTCCCCGTGGAGGGCGATGTCCCGGGCACGGTATCGGAAGAGGAGCGCCTGGCCCGTGCCAAGGCGGCCATGAGCGATGCCGCACTGGAGCAGGTTGTTCACGATGAGGCGGAGCTGCGCGCGGCGCAGGAGGCTGAGGACACCGATGAGGCACGGGCGACCCTTCCGCGCCTCCACGTTTCGGACATCGGCGAGGCCAACCCGGAGCCGCCGCTCACCTGCGACACCACCGCGCCGATACCCTGCCTCAAGCACGACATCCCCACGCACAGGCTCGCATACGCCACGTATTACTTCGACCTCTCGCATCTGGGCTACGCCGAGCTGCCCTACGCCACCGTGCTCTCCAACCTGCTGCAGCAACTTCCCACAAGCAGCCATAGCGCCTCGGAGCTCGACAGCTACATCGGCAGCAACCTGGGTTCCCTCTCGTTCCGCTGCGAGGTGTACAGCCAGCCCAACTGGCGTCTTGCGCGTCCCAAGCTCACCGTCACCGCCGGCGCGCTGAGCGAGAAGCTCGAGTATCTGGCAAGCATCCCGCAGGAAATTTGGAGCAGCACGCTGTTCGAGGACACCGGGCGCATGCGCGACATCCTCACCCAGATGCGCATCGGCATGGAGCAGGGCTATATCAACAACGGCCACATGGCGGCACTCGGCCGTGCCATGTCCTACGTCTCGCCGGCATCCGTTGTTGCCCAGCAGCTGTCGGGCATAGAGTTCTACCGCTTTCTGCGCGAGCTGCTCGACCATTTCGATGAGCGAAAGGACGAGCTGTGCGCCACGCTTCGTGAGCTGTCCCAGCGCATCTTCACCTCAACGGATACCCTGGTCAGCTTTACGGGATCGGATGAGGACTATCGCCGTTTTTGGGTAGCCGCAGGAACGCTGGGGCTACCCAAGCGCATCGCGCCCGCAAAGGAGCTCTACGTGCCCGCGCCTGAGCCCGCCCGCGAGGCCTTCATCATTCCGTCAGACGTATGCTACGTTGCACGCGCCGTGGATCCGCGCGCGCTCGATATCGTGACGGATGGACGCTGGAGCGTTGCGGCACAGGTCTTGAGCTACGACTATCTTTGGAACGAGGTTCGCGTGAAGGGCGGCGCCTATGGCTGCGGCTTCCGCGCCCTGCACGATCGGCAGCTTGGCTTCTACACGTACCGCGACCCCGCAATCGACCCCTCGCTCGAACGTTTCGACCGTGCCGGCGCATGGCTCTCCGGGTTCGATCCGTCCCCCGAGGCGTTCGAGGGCTTCATTGTAAGCTGCGCCTCGGGATGCGACGCCCCGCTCAAGCCCCTTGCGCTCGCAAAGCGCCAGGACGGGGATTTCCTCACCAAGCGCGAAGCCGGCTGGCGTGAGAAAATACGACGGGATATGCTCGAAACGACCGTTGACGACCTGCGTTCCCTGGCCGACACCGTATCGCGCGTGGCCCGCGAGGCACCCCTGTGCATCTTCGGCGGCAAGGACATCATCGAGGCGAGCTCTGCCGATATCGTCCCCGTCGACTTCATGGCATAAGGAACCGGCCCCGCACCGTATCGCGTTTGTCGCGAACGCAACCCGCCCGTCCGCATTCTGCCCCGCCCGTTTTGGCGGGGCCTCGCTCGCAATCACCTCGAAGGCCCGAGAGGGGGCGTCACATGAAATCGGGGCGCGTTACCCACACCATACCTCCCGTATTCGACGGGCATTCGCGCGTTGTCATCCTGGGCACCATGCCGTCCCCGCGCTCGCGAGAAGTTGGCTTTTACTACGGGCATCCGCAAAACCGCTTTTGGCGCGTTATGGAACACCTCTTCGACCTGCCTGACCACGCGTTGACGGAAAACGCCGTGCGCAGGAAGTTTCTGCTCGTGCACCGCATAGCGCTATGGGACGTCCTGGCATCCTGCAGCATCGAAGGTGCATCGGACGCGAGTATCGCCGATGCGGAGCCGAACAATTTGACGCGCATCCTCGATGTTGCGCCCATTCGCGCCGTCTTTACCACGGGAGGCAAGGCAACCGAGCTCTGCCGCCGATTCAACGGCTCTCTCCTCGCCCAACGCGGCATCCCGTCCACAGCGCTCCCGTCCACGAGCGCCGCAAATGCGCGCATGCGACTCGATGAACTCGTTGAGAGCTACCGCGTTGTTGTCGATGCCTTGGCGCCGTGAGGATGGCGGCACTCGTGTCCGCCGAATGTGGGATGATGGAAGGGCACCCGAGAGAAACGGTGAAACATGACTGAATCGAAAACTGCCGAGGACATCGCCGTCCAGGCCACGATGCTCCCCCTCGACACCGCCCAAACCCCCGAGGCCCGCGCGGCAACGGTGCAGACCGAAGCCACCGCCGAGCCCGCCGCGGCGTCTGCTCCCGCGGCCGTTGACCATGCCTGTTGCGCCGCCGGTCCTGCAGTCGCCAACGCCGTAGCCGAGTCCCCGGCGGAGTCGTCCGCAAAGCCCGCACCCAAACGCCGTGCCACGCGCAAAAAACCCTCCGCCAAAAAGTCCACTGCCGCCGAAGCCGAAGCCGAGGCGAAAAAGCAGGCCGAGGCCGAGCGCGCCGCCGCGGAACTCGCCGAGCGCAAAGACACAGTGCGCCATGAGGTCGTTGCCCGCCGTCAGCAGCTGCGCGCGGGAGAGCGTTCCTCCCGCTCGCGCAAAATTTGCAACCAACTGCTGTCCTATCTGCAAAACAGCGGCATCAAGCCGCGCAACGGCCGTCCCATCACCGTTGCCGTGTACGCTGCTCTTCGCTTTGAGGTCGACCTCGACCATTTCATCCGCGGCGCATACGCGTTTGGATACCGTCTGGCCTTCCCCTGCCTGGTCCCCAAGGATTGTGCCGCCGGCACCATGTGCATGCGATCCGTTTCCTGCCTCAACTACATCGGCGGCAGAGTGCCGTTCATCGTCGATCCGCGCAAGCCATGGGGCCCCGCGGTAACAGAGGAGCACCAGGCGGGCACAACCGTGGGTACGGGCAGCGACCGCCGCTTTATCCCATCGCGCGTCAAGGGCAGCATCCCGCCCAAGGACGACACGCGCTTCCCCGTTGTTTCCCCCAACGAGATCGACTTGGCCGTCATCCCTCTTGTCGCATTCGATGATGAGGGCAATCGCCTGGGCTACGGAACCGGCAGCTACGACCGTTACCTGCCCCAGCTGCAGGACACCTGCCATGTGGTCGGCGTGGCCTTCGATGAGCAACGTGTGGACGAGGTGCCTCACGCCGAGCACGATGTCGTGCTCAAAACAATCATCACGGCCTAATACAGTGCCACAACGACATTCATCAGCCAGCGCCCGGATTCGCCCCGGGCGCTTTTCGTGCGCAACGCAAATCAGTTGTAATAGATTAAAGAAGTTGAAAGGGTTCCATCAAGGAGGGAACGCCACGGCGTCCACGCATCTGGTCGAACATCTGCAAAAGAGACACTTGATATCTGTTGGCATAAGCGGGATCGGATCGCTCTCCTGGAGACAAGCAGACAGCGAGGTCGACGAACCTTCGTGGCGGACACGCATGAATTGTCTGCTCGATCAACTTATCCAGCACGGGTGCGGCCTAGTCATCACGGCGGATGAAGTGCGCAGGGGCGTTCCCAAACTCAAGGAACTTGCCATCGTTTACCAGCATTTCGTCCGCGAGGGAGCAAGGTCGCCTTACTCATGGCGGGTCTGCCCTATCACGTAAACGCCCTGCTTGCGGGAGAATCGACTTCATTCCTGCGCCGTGCAGCCCTTCACCGCCTTGGCTCGGTCCCGCCATACGAGGTTCGAGAGGCATTCCGCCTGACCGTAGCGTGCGGTGGACGAGAAATAGAAGACGATGCCCTCGACGGCGCCGTCGACATCATCGGCGGATTCCCCTGTATGTTCCAGCTCCTTGACTATCGCAGCTGGAATGCAGCGGGAGCCGGCGACACCATCGGCGCCGCATGGTCGAAGAATAGCGGTTCGGCTACTCTCCCGCGCGCGTCACATCGTACGGCGTTGTTTGGTACACGTAATAGTTGAGCCAGTTCGAATAGATGAGCTGCGCCTGCGCGCGCCAGCTACACAGCGGCTCGCGCGAAGGATCATCGTTGGGGAAGTAATGCACCGGAACGTCCGGATCTATCCCCGCTTTAACATCGCGCTCGTATTCGAGCTTGAGCGTATCGGCATCGTACTCTGGGTGACCGAACACGAAGAACCGCTTGCTGTCGGTGCTTTTTACGATGTACAGCCCCGCCTCATCGGACGCGGCTATCACCTCAAGCTCGGGATGGGCGCGCACCGCCTCTTCATCCACGCCGGTGTAGCGCGAATGCACCGCCCAAAAGCGATCGTCGACGCCGCGCACCAGGGGGCAGCTCGGCTTTTCCAAATGATGCTCGTATACGCCGGAGAGCTTTGCGGGCAGGGCATGCTTATCGATGCCGTAATGGTGGTAGAGCCCGGCCTGCGCACCCCAGCAGATATGCAGCGTGCAGTGGACATTCGTGGTGGACCAATCCATGATCTCCACCAGCTCGTCCCAATAATCGACATCCGAGAAATCGAGCTGCTCGACCGGCGCACCCGTGATGATCAGGCCGTCGAAATGCTCGTTGCGCACATCCTCGAACGTCCGATAAAACGTCTGCAGATGTTCCTGGGAAACGTGGCGCGCCTCGTGGCTGCGCGTGCGAAGCAGCTCGACCTCGATCTGCAGAGGCGTATTGGCCAGCTTGCGCATGATTTGCGTCTCGGTGGCGATCTTGGTGGGCATGAGGTTGAGGATGAGCACGCGCAGCGGACGGATGTCCTGATGGAGCGCCCGGCGCTCGGTCATCACGAATATGTTCTCGCTCTCAAGCGCCGCGGTTGCGGGCAGGGCGTCGGGGATACGGATGGGCATGCGTGCTCCTTTGCGTTAACTGGTCCTATGGTACGACAACCTACCTTTGAGCGTCCTCAAACTCCGCAATAGCCTGCAGGAACACCTCGCCAAAGGCATCGGCCTTCTTCTCGCCGATACCCGTCACGTCCAGCAGCTCCTCGCGTGTGGACGGGCGCTTGCGGCACAGCCCGCGCAGCGTGGCATCGCTGCAGATGATGTACGGCGGCACGTCGCGCTCGGCGGCCAGGTCTCGACGCAACGCCCGCAGCCCCTCAAACAGCTCGGCGTCGTCGCCCACGCGCGGACGCGCATCGCGGGCAGACTCCTCACGCAGCAAGTCAACGGCGCGACGTGCCCGCATGGAGCCGGTGCGCTTGGAGCCGCGCCGCTTGATCGAGAAGGAAAACGTTGCGCCCGCGCCCTCGCACAGGGCCTCGACCGCACGCGGCCCCAATCCGATCGTGGGATACTGACCCTGCGATTGCACCAGATAGCCACGTCCCACCAGCTGGCCGAGCACGTCCTTTATGCGCCCCACGGGCTCATTGGCCACGGCGCCATAGCCGTCCGCGCCATCCAACCCGCATTGTCGGATGCGCTCGGTGTTTGCCCCGTGCAGGGCATCGGCGATCAACGTTTTGCCAAATCGCCCGTCGCACCCACGCACCAGCCGAATGGCCGCAAGGGCGATATCGGTCACGTCCTCCGACTCATATTCCATGAGGCAATTCGAGCAGTTGCCGCACCCCCGCTCCGATGACGCCGCCGCGCGCGCCGCATCCTCATCGCCAAAGTAGCGCAAGATGTACTCGCGCAGGCAGCCCATGGTTTGGCAGTAGCCCTCCATCTGGGTGAGCAGGCGGTAGCGGTTCTGACGTGATTGCTCGCGCTCCTCCGGCGTGAGCACGTCTTGTTCTTGGTCCTGATCGATTAGAAATCGACGGAGCCTAAAATCGTTGCCGTTCCACAGCAGATAGCAGCTTGCCGGGTCGCCATCGCGGCCCGCACGGCCCGCTTCCTGGTAATACGCTTCAATGCTCTCGGGCACGTTATGGTGAATGACGTAGCGCACATTGGGCTTATCGATGCCCATGCCAAACGCATTGGTGGCAACCATGACCGGAGCCGCGTCGTCGATGAAGGCGCGCTGGTTGGCATCGCGGTCTGCGGGCGCCATCCCCGCGTGGTAGCGCGCAACACGTATACCCTGCGGCTCCAGGGCCTCCGTCAGCTCCTCGGACACCGCGTCCACGGCCTTGCGCGTGGAGCAGTACACGACACCGCTCTCGTCGGCATGGCTGCGCGCATACTCGATAATGCGCTTGACCTTGGCCTTATCGCCCAGCTCCTCCACGTTGAAGGACAGGTTAGCGCGGTCGAAGCCGGTCACCACCGTCTCGGGATGATACAGCCTGAGCATGCCGGCGATATCCGCACGCACGCGATCGGTCGCCGTCGCGGTGAAAGCGGCCACGACGGGCCGCTGCGGAAGCGCCTCGATGAACTCGGCGATCCGCAGATACGAAGGGCGGAAGTCCTGCCCCCATTGCGACACGCAATGCGCCTCATCGATCGCGACCAGCGGCACGCCGATGCCGCCCGGCGCGGCCGCCGCCTGCGCAAAGGCCCGAAAGCGTGGGTCGGCGAGACGCTCGGGCGCCACGTACATGATTTGGTACCAGCCCTCGGATGCGCGTTTGAGCACGGTGTTTTGCTGCCCGGGAGTCAGCGATGAGTTGAGGTAACTTGGGCGCGCACCCGCCTCTTTGAGCGCACGCACCTGGTCGCCCATAAGCGACACGAGCGGCGACACCACGAAGGTGATGCCCTTGAGCATCAGCGCCGGAACCTGGTAGCAGATCGACTTGCCCGCGCCCGTGGGCATAACGCCGAGCGCATCGCGGCCCGACAGGATCGCATCGACCATGCGGTCCTGGCCGGGGCGAAACGATGTGTAGCCAAAATATCGACGCAGCGTATCCTCGGCCGCTTGTCGCAACGATGCCGACTCCGACATAAGCTTCCTATCCCGTTAGATCATCTTGAAGCGCCACGGCCAATCCGGCCTGCCCCTACTTGTTGAACAGCTTGCGGCAGGCGTCGGCCAAAAACGCCGCAAGCTCGCCCGCCGGTCCGGCGGGGGCGTCGGATGCCACAACCACACCGTGCTCGTCGGAGATGAGAAACGGCACCGCCCCCGCACCGGCCGCATCGAGCACCGACGCCAGCGCGGCATGTGCCACGGATGCATCCCCAACGGAGGCCGCGTCGCCCAGTAAACCGCGCTCAACGCCGCAGCCCTTGGTTTGGGCGAGTTGCTCCACCAGCGTGGCCGCGCCGCATAGGTACTCGCGCGCGGTAGCCGCCAGAACAACGCCCGACGCCGTGGCAACGCCCAGCAGCTCGGGGGCAATGCGGGTCTCACCCGCCTCCACGCGCGCCTGAGACGCCCGCTCGATCAAGGCATCCGCCGATGTGCTCCCCAACGGCTCATATGCACCCACCGACATGGCGGCGTTGCCGTTTACATCGATGACCAACATGAGAACGCCGTTGCGATCGGGATACGACCCCTCGGCCAGCGACCATTCGACATGCTGCTTAGCCCAAGAAAGCATGTTGTGCGTGAGCGGCTCCCCGTTCACAACGCGCTGAGACAACGCGCGGATATGCCGATTGAGCATAGGGACCTGCTTGTTGGCCATGCGCCAGCGACAAATCAGCGCTGGCTTGTCCAGATTGAATTTCTCCAGACCGCGCTCCTGCTCGGCGCAAAACTTCTCGTACTCCGCGCGCTCCGCCGGGCTATTGAAATACTCATCCAGGCTCGCCATGGCCGCTCCTCATAAACGCAATCGGCATTTGAGCCGAAAACCGCACAAACCAAAACAACAGTATTCCCCGTTTGCGGCCGTTCCAACAACTCAGGGAGGCTCCAACGGCCCGCTGCTGCAAGCGGACCTATTTTTATAGACACAACGCGGATGGCCAGCCGATCATTTTGACAATTTCGTACGGTTATGAGCACTCTCGATGGGCGCAAAAGCGATCGCATCGGCACCCGGCGTCCCAACGACCGCCATTTTGCTCCATGCGAGCAATCGTCAGACGCCATTCGAAGCCCCATCACTCGATAATTCGCCCAAGAAGCCGGCTGCGCACTAGAAAAAATACTCACAACCGGTGACTTTTGTCAGCTACAGCGAAAAAATGTGCGCATGCTTTTACTGCAGCAGCAGTTAGATATATCTTTATGCATATAACAGCATTGTTATACGAAATCTAAAATCAACCCCGTGTTTCGCCCAAAGAAATGCACCCCGCGCAAGCGGGGTGCATTTCTTCTCCCCCTCAAAGAGGGGCTCTCGTGCAAAACGCGCGGCAAGAAAGCGTATGCCGGAAAACGCTTGCGTAACGCCATGCTCCAGTGGCGCCCTAGCGGCGGCTTAGTGGCGGAAGTGACGCGTTCCGGTGAATACCATGGCGATACCGTGCTCGTTGCAGGCCTCGATGGACTCATCGTCGCGCTTGGATCCACCGGGCTGGATGATACAGGTCACGCCATGGGCAGCCAAGACGTCAACGTTGTCGCGGAACGGGAAGAAGGCGTCGGATGCACAGGCAAAACCGCCCTTCTCCTGACCCAGACGCTCGCAAACCTCCTCGGCGCGCTCGCAGGCGAGCAGCGCGGAATCGACGCGGTTAGGCTGGCCCGGACCCATGCCGATGCCCATGCGGTCCTTGGCGATCAAGATTGCGTTGGACTTGACGGTCTTGCAGACCTTCCAGGCAAACAGCAGGTCGTCCATCTCGGCCTCGGTGGGCTTGCGATCGGTGGGGCACGTAAAGGTAGCCGGATCCTCGTTGACGGTGTCGACGCGCTGGATCAGCATGCCGCCGTCCACGGTGCGCGCCTCGATCTGGGCGTGCTCGGCCACGCCGCCGGTTGCAAGAACGCGCAGATTGGTACGGCGAGACAGGCGCTCGAGGGCCTCGGGCGTAAAGGACGGGGCAATAAGCACCTCGACGAATAGCTTGTCGCGGTCGGCGAAATGCTCGACGAGCGTCAGCGGGACCTCGCGGTTAACGGCGATGATACCGCCAAAGGCGCTCTTGGGGTCGCAGGCGTAAGCGCGGTCGTACGCCTCGGTAACATCCTCGGCCGTAGCGGAACCGCAGGGGTTCTGATGCTTGAGAATCACCACGGCCGGATCATCGAGCTCGCGAACGGCGTTCCATGCAGCATCGGCGTCCAGGAAGTTGTTGTAGGACAGCGGCTTGCCCTGGATCTGCTCGGCGCCCACCAGCGGGGACGCGGAGGAAGCCACGTTGCCAAAAGCATCGGTGAAGCGGTACACGGCGGCCGCCTGGTGCGGATTCTCGCCATAGCGCAGGTCCTGGGTCTTCTCCAGGTGCAGCTCGATGTGCTCGGGCGTGAGCTCGGACTCGGTCTGCTCGCCCTCCTCCTGGGCCAGGTAGTTGTTGAGCCAGGTGGAGATGGCGGTGTCGTAGGCGGCCGTGCGGGTGTAAACCTTGGCGGCGAGCTTGCGGCGGGTGGCCAGCGTAGTTGCGCCCTCGTTGGCGGCCATCTCGGCAAGCACCTGCTCGTAGTCGGCCGGGTCACACACAACGGTTACGGAGTCGTTGTTCTTGGCAGCGGAGCGTAGCATGGAGGGGCCGCCGATATCGATGTGCTCGATGGCATCCACGAAGGTGACATCGGGCTTGGCCACGGTCTTCTCGAACTCATACAGGTTGACCACCACGAGGTCGATGAGCTCGATGTTGTGCTCAGCGGCCTCGGCCATGTGCTGCTCGGAATCGCGGCGGCACAGCAGGCCACCGTGCACCTTGGGGTGCAGGGTCTTGACGCGACCGTCCATCATCTCGGGAAACCCGGTGAACTCCTCGATGGGTTTGACCTTGACGCCAGCCTCCTCGAGCACGCGCGCGGTGCCGCCCGTCGAGATGATCTCGACGCCGTAATCGGTTGCCAGCTTGGAAGCAAACTCGACCACGCCCGTCTTGTCCGTTACCGAAATCAGCGCACGAGCGATCTTCCTATCGGAAGCCATCAGCGCCCTCCTTCGCACCCTGGTGGCCCGCAGTTGCCCTACGCCGACCACGCCGTTTTTACCATTTATCTAATGTAGCGCAACCGGTCCATTCACGTCCCCGCTTTACGCATCCTTTTGGAGAAATTGCCAAGAGAACATGGGCGTTGCGCGAAGAATTTGAGGTTGCCCGGCCGATACACAACGGCACCATATAAAAGTGCGCGCGAGGTGGTACAAACGGGTGAGTAGACAGGAGGGCCCGTGGTATCGCGCGTTACATACCGTCCATTCGACGAGGACGATTTCAACACTCTGGCAACCATACTTCAAGGACTGTGGCACACGCACGTGCCGTCCCCCGGCTATGGCTTTTTGGAGGGTTGCGCGGACCTGGCACACTATCTGTCGATTTCAACTTTTTCCCAGGTCGTCCTTATAGATGACCAGCCGAGCGGCATCGTTTTGGCGCGCTCGGACAACGATCGCCATGCAAGCGGCAACGAGCTCTGGCAAGAAGCCTATCAGGATTACCTGCATCAGATGGAGCTGGCCGATGAGAAGGCGGCCAAGTCCTACGGCTGCACTGTCGACACCATGGGCCGCACCAACGAGCGCTTGCTTGAGAAGAGCGGCTTTTCCATCGACAACGAGGTGACGCTTCTGGCCGTGGCCCCCGAGGCACGGGGCCTTGGGCTGGGAACGGTGCTGCTCGATGCGGCGACCACCTACCTGGCGTCCCATGGCGCCAATCGCGCCTTCATCTACACCGACACAGATTGCTCGTGGCAGTTCTACGAGCGGCGCGGCCTTAAGCGCGCGGCGTCTCACCGTGCCAACCGCGAGGAGCGCAAGTACATCCCCAAGGAGATGTACGTCTACGGCCTCGATCTGAGCGCATAGACCCGGCAAGCAACCGGCCTCGCTTGAACGCAAACGCAAACGGGAGGCGACCATTCGCAGTCGCCTCCCGTTTTTTCAAATCAAGCTAGAACGTACCGCCTCCGCCGCCACCAACGCCTCCGCCGCCTCCGCCGGAAAAACCGCCACCAAAGCCGGAACCCGACGAGCCGAGCGATGCCGCAACGTTGCTCACCGTGAGCCTGTAGCTGTCGCGCATCTCGTGCGCAGGCGAGGCATGGCCGTGGTAGCCGTAGCACCACCAGTACATGCCGTAGTAGCAGCCGGCATCGCGCTCCATGTCCGTTGTCTCACGTGGAACGGCGGACGCCAGGGCCTCCAGCACCTTGTCGGACACGCCAAAGGCAACGGCCAGGACAAGCATCTTGTCCCACAGGACCACGTCCATGGGGACGGCCTCGTCCAGATTGGTGAAGTCCTCGAACCAACGCCTGAGCGCGCGGCAGCGTTCCCGTAGCTCAACCGCCTCGGCGGAATAGCGCGACGTGCCGCCCACCGTGATGAACATGATCACCGTGATGGCAACGCCCAGCAGCATCGCCATCAGGCTCAGGTATTGGCTGGACAACCCCACCATGAGCACGACGATCATCGCCGCGCCCAGGCAGAACATGGCGAGTTTGTAGCCGGAGGGCGCCGTATCCACCAGGCTGCGCTCCTCCAGCCCACCAGCGACCGTGGCCTTGAACTCGTCCATGCGAGCAGACATATCCTTAGCCTCGCCATCTGGCACTTCGCTCAGGGCATCGAAGGCAACCTCGTCTCCCGGTCGCGCCTGCGGGCCAAAGTATACATCGAGCGCGGCGCGGTCGATGGGGTCGGTCACGCAGGCGCGGCCCAGCAAGCGCAAACGATAGCCGGATTGCTTCGATTTGAACAGGTCCTTCTTTGCGGGAGCAGGGTCGTCCGTCACCAGCTGGACCACCCGCTCGTCCGCGAGCTTCATGAGGGTCGCCACGAAGGCGTCGTTGTCGGCAGAACCGCCGTTCATGAACGCCGAGAGCACGGCCGGATGATCGTCGGAGGGCACATCGCGGAAGTAGGTTTCTTTGAACGCCGGCTCAGGGCTGCGGAAGGCAACGCGCTTGGCCCAGACCGCAACCACCAGCACGACCGCCGGCACCACAACGGCAATGGCGGTCGATATCGTGGTGACCATGCGAGCATGCTCGCGCTCGGCGTTCGCCCCTTCGGCCCAGCGGGCCTCCTCGTCCAGAATCACGGGCAGGCGGTCGCTCGCCGCCGGGGCGAGGCCCGGGACCCACGCCCGAGGAAACACCGCGCGCACCTCGGAAAACTCACCCGCGGGAGACACCGGAACCGCGCACTCAACCGTTTGTGCCTCAGGCGTGCCGGCAAGCTCGACCGTTGCATCAAGCTGGCCATGGCCCCACGCGCGCACGTCGCCCTTCCCCGCCGGGATCCCCGTCTGTCCACCAAACGCCACGGTGAGGCTCACATTCATGGAGTCCTCATCCCAATCCGGGCCCACGAACTTCCAATACAGCTCAGCCGTATCGTTCCATGCCATAACCGCGCCCGTGAGCGTATAACGCAGGGTCACCGTCTTCTCGTTGCCGCTTTCCTGCGGGGCAAAAACCTTTACGCGCACGGCATCGCTTCGATCCTCGACCGTATACACGCCGTCGTTACCCGGATCGGCGGTGGGCACCTGCCGAAACGTGCGCTCGGGAAACTCCACGCCCGTCACCTGCACACCAGACCGGATGCCCTGCTGATTCTCGGCGAGCGGAATGTCCCAGAACACACCGTTGACGTCATCGGTGAACTCGAAGGTGCGGCGTTCCTCCACCGCCAAGCCGCCATCGGGCTGCACCGTCGCCTTGATGTCCACGTTGGGAACGGTGTAGTCGGCCGCCATCGCGCTGGCGGGGGCAGCCAGGAGTGCGGCCCAGGCGCACACAACAATGGCAAGCGCCGTCAACGCTTGCACGCGCCCGCGCATCGCACGCCCGCGCCCGTTGGCCATGTTCCCGCACGGCATTCTGGCAACGGGGATGCACGTACCGCTGCGTTCAACAGATCTCGAGGTACAAGCGCTCATGGCCCATCCTTTGGTCAAGATTTTAAAATACGCAAATTCTAGCGTGAGGCGTTCGGGACTTCAAGCATATGTTGAATCATGATAAACGGTCCTGCGAACGGCCACCTCATCGCTGCAAAGCGGTCCGCTCGCACCAAATCATCTGGCAAGCAGCGAGTCCGCTTCCGCCGTTTTCCGCATGCCGCATGTTTTTGTCATATTTCGGTCTTCTAAACACGAAAATCTCTTCGTGCAGCCATGCGTAATCCGATTTTTTGAATATTTATTTTAATAATTACACTTTGCCAAATAAGATAGAATCTGAATCCGCCATCGTCCTTCTTGAAGACCGAAATATGACAAAAACTTGCACCAACAGCAAGTTCGTTCGCAAAAGATGGGGGAGCAGCCCCACGGCTCTCCACCGCAACGAACCGCAACAAAAAAACGCCGCCCGGGCAAACCCAGACGGCGTATCTAATCAAACTGGCGGAGAGCTGGGGATTCGAACCCCAGATGGGCTTTGGGGCCCATACTCGCTTAGCAGGCGAGCACCTTCGGCCTCTCGGTCAGCTCTCCGTAACAGCCAGAAGATAATACCTCATTTTGCGATGCCAGCACAACCCCTGTAAGAAGTTTCCAAGAACTCAGCGCGCCTCAATCATTCGAAGAACGTGGGGTCCACCACGATGTTCGACCGATGCTGCGCGACGGCATCCCATGAGAACAAATCGATGAGCTGCTCCGCCGTGCGCGGAGCACGGTCCGGCGCGATCCCCGCCGCATGGGCCACGATACCCAAAAGCTGCGCCGGATTTGCAAACCGCTCCCGCAGCGCGCCCATATCGCAATCGCCGTCGCGCTTGGATAGACGGCGGCCATCGGGGGCTACCACCAAAGGTACGTGAGCGTAAGCTGGATGCCAATACCCCAACAGATCCTGCAGGTACATCTGCCGCGGAGTGGACGAAAGCAGGTCACAGCCTCGCACGACCTCCGTAATCCCCATCAGGGCATCGTCCACCGTAACCGCAAGCTGGTAGGCAAAGACACCATCGCTGCGACGCACCAAAAAGTCGCCGCACTCGCGGGCCAGGCACTCATGCTGCGGGCCGAAAGCCCGATCAATAAAGCCGATCGAGCCCGCGGGGTCGTCGGCATCCGGCACGCGCAGGCGCAGCGCCGGCGCTCGACGGGCAGACCGGTCTGCAACCTCTTGCGCACTCAAATCGCGACAAGCCCCCATATATATAGGTGTCCCATCGGTCGCATGAGGCGCGCTGGCAGCGTGCAGCTCCGCACGCGTGCAAAAACAGGGGTACAGCAGACCCGCTCGCCCCAAGCGCCCGCAAGCCTCCTCGTACGCATCAAGACGGTCTCGCTGGTAGAAGGGACCCTCGTCCCAATCCAGCCCCAACCAATGCAAGTCGTCCATAAGCAGCTCGGCCCAAGGGCCGCTGCGGGCGCGGTCGTCCAGGTCCTCGATGCGCAGCACGATACGACCGTCCTGGCTGCGGGCGGAAAGCCACGCCACCAGCGACGAGAACACGTTACCCAGGTGCATGCGGCCCGTGGGCGACGGGGCAAACCTCCCCACCACAGGTGCGGTCGTGCGGTGGGAACGGGGCGCTCCTTGAATGTCAGCTAGATTCGTCATAGATGCCAGTATAGCGCCCGCGCGGGCTTATAATGAGTTTTCTACCAACCACAAGCAGATGTGCCACGCAATGGTGCGGAGCTTCACGCGCCCCTACCATCGCGCCGCCGATACGCGCAACGAAAGGCCAGTTTATGAAACAATCCGCCCCGCACGACCTCGATACAACTCCCCGCAGCGGAGACGCCAACGAAAAGCGCCGGATGCTCATCCTGTTCAACGTCGTCATCATGACGCTCATGATTTGCGTGGACAGCAGCATCGTCAACGTCGCCCTGCCCGTTATGAGCGAGCAGCTCGGTTGCGGAATGGGCCTCATCCAATGGGTAAGCACATCCTACCTGCTGCTCACTTGCTCGGGCATCCTCATCTGCGGTCGACTGGGCGATATCTTTGGCAAAGTGCACGTGTTCATGATCGGCGTGGCGCTGTTCACGCTCGGATCTCTGCTGTGCGGGATCTCGCCCAACCTGCCCATCCTGGTTGCCGCCCGCGCGCTGCAGGGCATTGGCGGCGCGGCGGCGTTCGCCAACAATCAGGGCATCATCACCGAGGTTTTCCCCTCAAACGAGCGCGGCCACGCGCTGGGCTGGATCGCCACCGCCGCATCCGTGGGGTCGCTCATCGGACCATCGCTGGGCGGCATCATCCTGTCCGTCGCCAGCTGGGGCGGCATCTTCCTGGTCAACGTGCCGATCGGCATCTTTGTCTTTGCGCTGGGCGCCAAAATCCTGCCCAACCGCAAGCCCCAAAACCCCAATCCACTCGACATCCCGGGCAGCATGCTGCTGTTCGCCTCGCTGCTGCTGATCGTCTCTTCCGTCAACGAGCTTCAGCAAACGCAGAACGCCGTCGTGTTCGGGCAGCTTACGGTGGGCATCGCTTTGCTCGTGGCCTTCGGCTTCATCGAGCGCCGAGCCAAATTCCCCGTGGTGCCGCTGTCCATCTTTAGGAACCCGAGCCTGCTGCTCAATATGTTCACGCTCTTCTCGCTGTTCTTCGTCATCGGCGCGGAGGGCATCCTGTTCCCCTTCTATCTGCAAAACGCCCTGGGTATGGAGCCCGGCACCGCGGCGCTGTTCATGACGACCATCCCCGTTGTCACGGGCGTGGTGGGGCCCATCGCCGGAGCGGCATCCGACCGCGTTGGCTGCTACATACCCACCTGCATCGGCCTGTTCCTGGCGGCAGCCGGACAGTTCCTCTGCAGCATGCTCGGCCTGCACTCGCCCTGGATCCAAATCGTGCTGTCCATGGCTGTATACGGACTGGGCAGCGGGCTGTTCAACGCGCCCAATAACTCCCTCATCATGGGCTCCGCCAAGCCGGATGACCTGGGGTTCATGGGCGGATTTGCCGCATTTGCCCGAAACTTCGGCATGGTGCTCGGCCTCACCGTGTGCACCAGCGTGCTGTACGGTTCGATGTCCGCCGAGGTGGGGTACCGCGTGACCGACTACATCCCCGGCCGTCCCGAGGTGTATATGCACGGCATGAGCACCGTATTTATCATCATGGGGATCGTGGTGTTCCTGGGATTCATTGGCACGATGGCGCGCTACCTGCTCATGCGCCGCGAGCTCAAGGCTGCGGACGAGGCGCTCCGCTAGGCAACCAGCGGGAGACGCCCGCGCTGGCGACGGGGTCCGCCCTGGCAATCGGGGCCCGTCGACGAACCGGATCTAGGCCCAGGGATCGCGCTCAAACATGGGCTCGGGATCAGGACGGCGATCCGAATAGGGGTCGTAGCCGTCGTCATCCTCGTTTTCGGCTCGGATACATGGATCGCGCACAACCGGATCTTTCGCCCGGGCCCTCACCGATGCCTTCTTCTCTTCGTCGCTCATGTCGTGCTCCCTTGCTTATCATGGCACAGGCCGCTGCCCCGCGTCGCCGGTGCGAACGCAGGAACGGCCGCTCACCACATGACAATGCACCCATTCTTGCATGCCCGCCCGCTCCCAACAACCCGCTCGAAGCGGAGACGAGGCGCATCCGGGCCGTCCGCGTATTTGGCATGCCGCCCGACCGCCGCTAAAATAAAAGGGTTGCGCTATCAAGAGGAGTCCTCATGTCACCTAATCGCAAAACCCTCAAAGTCGTTGGTTTTCTCCAGTTCATCCTCGGCATTGTGGGCATCGCTGTTTCGGCCCAGCTCGTCGCCCACGGCCTTGAGCTGGAAGGCCCGCTCAAAACGTTCTACCTTGCCTGCGGCATCCTGTCGATCGTCTGCGGCGCCCTCACGGTTGCCACGTCGTTCTTGAGCATCCGCGGGGCCAACAAGCCCAGCGCGCTCGGCCCGCACGTGGGCAACTCCATCGCCGCCGCTGTGTTCGGCACCTTTGCCTCCATGCTTTTGGCGGCCAGCCCCAACACCTTCAACCTGATCATCGACAGCGTGCTCGTGCTGCTCGCCGTGTTCAGCGCCGTGGTGGGCGCCACCACCAAAAAGGAAGCCCAGCGCTAATCGCATCCGGAGCGGCCATTGGCACGAGCGGCCTGCCCACGAGAGCGGGCCACCGATACGAGCGAACCGCCCGCGCAACCGGCCCGTCGGCACGGCCGGGCTGCCAACAAACCAAATCGCCAACGCAAACGGGCGCGTCTCCCCCAGGGAAACGCGCCCGTTTTTTACGGCATCGCTTATGCCTCCGGCAATGGAAACCGCACGAACCGCGGGATCTAGCCCTCGATCACCGGCGTCTCCTGTACGTAAAAGCCGCCATCGGAGTCGACGTCGACCGTGACCTCATCACCCTCGCGCACCGAGCCGTCGATGATGGCGCGCGCGATGGCGTCCACGACCTCGCGCTGAATGAGGCGCTTGAGCGGACGGGCGCCGAACACGGGATCCAAGCCGTCCACGGCCAGCATCTGCTTGGCGGCCGGCGTGACGGACAGCGTCATGCGCTCCTTGGCCAGTCGCTCGCGCACATCCTTGAGCTGGATGTCGACGATCTTCTCGATCTCACCCATGCCGAGCGGGTGGAACACGACGATATCGTCGATGCGGTTGAGGAATTCTGGCCTGAAGGTGTGGCTCATCGCCTCATCCACCAGGCGGCGCATCTCGGCGTCGTCATGACCCGCATACTCGGCGATTGCGTTCGAACCCACATTGCTCGTCATGATGATGATCGTGTTCTTGAAGCTCACCTGGCGGCCCTGGCCGTCGGTGAGGCGACCGTCATCGAGCACCTGCAGCAGCACGTTGAACACGTCCGGGTGCGCCTTCTCCATCTCATCCAGCAGGATGACGGAATAGGGGCGCCGGCGCACGGCCTCGGTGAGCTGGCCGCCCTCGTCGTACCCCACGTATCCGGGAGGCGCGCCGATGAGGCGCTGGACGCTGAACTTCTCCATGTACTCGGACATGTCGATGCGCACCAGCGAGCGCTCGTCGTCGAACAGGCACTCGGCAAGCGCCTTAGCCAGCTCGGTCTTGCCCACGCCGGTGGGGCCAAGGAAGAAGAAGCTGCCGATGGGGCGATCGGGATCGGAAAGACCCGCGCGGCTGCGGCGCACGGCGGCGGCCACGGCGCGAACGGCCTCGTCCTGGCCGATGACGCGCTTGTGGAGCTCATCCTCGAGACCTTGGAGCTTTTCCAGCTCGCCCTGCATCATCTTGGAGACGGGCACGCCGGTCCAGGCACTCACGACCTCGGCAATCTCGTCGGAGGTCACCTGCTCGTTGAGCCCCTCGCCGTCCTGCTGCTTTTGCGCCTCGAGCGCAGCCTCGGAATCCTGAATCCGCTGCTGCAGACCCGGAATCACGGAGTAGCGCAGCTCGGACGCACGGCCCAGATCACCGTTGCGCGTCGCGCGCTCTTCCTCGCTCTTGGCCTCGTCGAGCTGGCCCTTGAGCTCCTGCACATGGTCGATGGCGTTCTTTTGGTTGAGCCAGCTGGCCTTTTGCACGTTGAGCTTTTCCTGGACCTCGGCAATCTCTTGGCGCAGGGCCTCCAGGCGCTCCTTCGAGGCCTCGTCGGTCTCCTTCATGAGTGCCTGCTCCTCGATCTGCATCTGGGTAAGCTGACGCGTGGTGGCGTCAATCTCGACCGGCATGCTGTCGAGCTCCATGCGCAGGCGGCTCGCCGCCTCGTCCACCAGGTCGATGGCCTTGTCGGGCAGGAAGCGGTCGGCGATGTAGCGGTTCGAGAGGTCCGCCGCGGCTACGAGTGCGCTATCGGTGATGTGCACGCCGTGGAAGATCTCGTACTTCTCCTTGAGGCCACGCAGAATCGAGATGGTGTCCTCGACGGTGGGCTCGCTCACCATCACGGTCTGGAAACGACGCGCGAGTGCCGCGTCCTTCTCGATGTACTTGCGGTACTCGTCGAGCGTGGTCGCGCCAATCGCATGCAGGTCGCCACGGGCGAGCGCCGGCTTCAGGATGTTGCCGGCATCCATGGAGCCCTCGGTAGCACCCGCGCCCACGATGGTATGGAGCTCATCGATGAACAGGATGATCTTGCCCTCAGACTTTTGCACTTCCTTGAGCACCGCCTTCAAGCGGTCCTCGAACTCGCCACGGTATTTGGCACCGGCGACCAGCGCGCTCATGTCGAGCTCGATGAGGTCGCGGTCGCGCAGGGTGCTCGGCACATCGCCGGCCACGATACGCTGAGCGATACCCTCGACGATGGCCGTCTTGCCGACGCCCGGCTCGCCGATGAGCACGGGGTTGTTCTTAGTGCGACGGGACAGGACCTGAATGGTACGACGGATCTCGTCGGTACGGCCGATGACAGGGTCGAGCTTGCCGGCGCGGGCAAGGTCGCAGATGTTGCGTCCGTACTGCTCCAGCGCCTCAAACTGGGTCTTGTCCTCGGCAGACGTCACGCGGTCATCGCCGCGCAGCTCCTCGTAGACCTGCTCGATACGCTCCTTGGTGACGCCGGCGTCGCGCAGAACGCGGCCGGCCTCGCCCTTGTCCTCGGCAAGCGCCATCAGCAGATGCTCGGTCACCACAAAGCTGTCGCCCATCTTGGTGGCCTTCTTCTCGGCCTTCTCGATGACGCGGACGAGCTCGTTGGACAGGCCCATCTGCTGGCCCTCGCCCGAAACCTTGGGCGCATGGTCGATGGCATCCTGTGTGGAGCGTGCGAGCTGTGCCGGATCGGCACCGATGCGCTCGATGATCACGGAGATATTGCGCTCGCCGGCACCGAGCAGGGCGGACAGCAGGTGAATCGGCTCTACCGCGCCGGCCTGCGCGTCGGCAGCCGTGCTCATGGCGGTCTGCAGCGCTTCGCGCGACGTCATTGCTAGCTTATCGATTCTCATGGAATCACCTCTCTTGGGGCGGCCGCCCTACGGGGCGGCTTCACGTTGTTCGAGAAGTATTGTTGCCAGCTTTGTACGATCTTATACACAAATCTAAGTCTCTATATATAAGATTTTCTGAGTGATTGAGAGATAGGGAGCAGGCACGCTCACCCGCTACGGCCTCGTCCCCTTACTATCTCAATCTGTAACATCTAGCGGCTGTTTCTGGCTCTAGATGTTACAGATTGAGACGAATCGAGCCGCCACAAAGGTGTCTGCTCCCTTCGTGGAAGGTGATTGCATACGGGGTACCATGGGAATATTTCATAATTCAACTTCGATGGCGGGAGAGCAATGGCTGGACAACTGACAAAGCGCGCGTTGGAAGATTCTCTTAAGCGACTACTGCTTCAAAAGCCACTGACTAAGATCACCATCGCGGACCTCACTGAGGACTGCGGGGTCAGCCGTATGACGTTCTACTATCACTTTCAGGACATCTACGACCTGGTTGAATGGGCATGTGAGGAAGAGGCCGGCCGCGCGCTCGCCAACAACAAGACGGCCGATACCTGGCAGGTGGGCCTGGAAAACATCATGCTCGCGGTGCGCGGCAACAAGCCCTTTATCATGAACGTCTATCACTGTGTGAGCGCCGAGCGCATCCAGCGTTTTCTGCAGCCCGTAACATTCGACCTGATCGAAGGCGTGGTCGAAGAGCACGCCGCGGGCAAGAGCATCTCACAAAGCGAAAAGGACTTTCTGTCCCGCTTTTTCGCACATGCATTTATCGGTGTAATGCTCGACTGGATTGCCGCAGGCATGGCCGAGGACCCGAGCGCAGTAGTCGAGCGCGTTTCCAAAATATGCGAAGGCCAGATTGACGCAGCACTGGCGAGATTGTGACTATTACACGTTGGAGCGCAAAGCGGCCAAGTGCGTCATGCCGGGCCGGGTTTCGGTTTGGGAAGTTAGCGAAGCCCACTTCCCAAACCGAAACCCGGCCCGGCATGACCTTGGGAGACCAAAGCCAAGCAGATTTGTACAATCCGCCCCCGTTGATTAAAAATCGTACAAGGTGACGATCTTGTATCGGTTAGGCCGCGTTGATCAGGGCAAAAGCTTGTTAACGAACTTCGTTGGCAAGGAGGAACCATGTACTATTCAAGCGGAAACTACGAAGCCTTTGCTCGTCCCAAGAAGCCTGCGGGCATCGACCACAAGAGCGCCTACATTATCGGCACCGGCCTGGGCGCGCTTACCGCAGCCTGCTATCTGGTGCGCGATGCGCAAATGCCCGGAAACCACATCCATATCCTCGAAAAGGACCCCGTTGCGGGCGGCGCCTGCGATGGTGCCGACATCCCCGGCGTGGGCTATGTCATGCGCGGCGGCCGCGAGATGGACAACCACTTTGAGGTCATGTGGGATCTTTTCCGCTCCATTCCCTCGATTGAAGATCCGGACATCTCCGTGCTCGACGAGTACTACTGGCTCAATAAGGAGGATCCCAACTACTCGCTGTGCCGCTCGACTAAGAACCGTGGCCAAGACGGCGGCACCGATGGCAAGTTCGGCCTGTCGGACAAGGCGGCGACCGAGATCATGGACCTGTTCTTTACGCCCGACGAGGAGCTGGCGAACCGTCCCATCACCGATTTCTTTGACGACGAGGTGCTCAACTCGAATTTCTGGATGTACTGGCGCACCATGTTCGCCTTTGAGAACTGGCACTCGGCGCTCGAGATGAAGCTCTATATCCGCCGCTACATCCACCACATCGCGGGTCTGCCCGACTTTAGCGCCCTGCGCTTCACCCGCTACAACCAGTACGAGTCGATGATTCTGCCCATGCAGCGCCATCTCGAGGCGCACGGCGTGCAGTTCCACTTTGACACCAAGGTTGAAAACGTGGTGTTTGAGGTGGGCAGCGGCGAGGGTCCGCGCCGCGCCGTCACTGGCACCGGCCAGGACACGATTCAGCGCATCCAGCAGGCCGCCTTTGCGCGCAACCCCTACAGTACGAGCACCAAGAAGGTCGCGCGTCGCATCACCGTGACACATGCAGGCGAGATTTCGAACATCGACCTCACTGAGGATGACCTGGTCTTTATCACCAACGGCGGCTGTGTGGAAAACTCGACGATCGGCGCGCAGGATAAGCCCGCCGCATGGGATCCGACGATTCGCCCCGGTGGCGGTTGGGACATGTGGCGTCGTATCGCAGCGCAAGATCCGAGCTTTGGTCATCCCGATAAGTTCTGCAGTGACCCCGAGAAGAGCAACTGGATGAGCGCCACGGTCACCACGCTCGACGGCGAGATTGTGCCCTATATCAAAAAGATCTGCCATCGCGATCCCTTTACGGGGCACGTCGTGACCGGTGGCATTGTGACCTGCGAGGATTCGGGCTGGCTTATGAGCTGGACGATCAACCGCCAACAGCAGTTCCGCGATCAGCCCAAAGACCAGCTTTGCGTGTGGGTGTATGGCCTGTTTACCGACAAGCCCGGCGACTACGTTAAGAAGGCCATGCGCGACTGCACCGGCGAGGAGATTTGCCAGGAATGGCTGTATCACCTGGGCGTTCCCGAGGATAAGATTGTTGAGCTGGCGGCAAATCACGCCAACACCGTGCCCGTCATGATGCCCTACATCACCGCCTTCTTTATGCCGCGTGAAGCAGGCGACCGCCCCGACGTGGTGCCCGATGGCGCCGTGAACTTCGCGTTCCTGGGCCAGTTTGCCGAGACGCCGCGTGACACGATCTTTACGACTGAGTACTCCATGCGCACCGGCATGGAAGCCGTCTACACGCTCTGCGATGTCGACCGCGGCGTACCCGAGGTCTGGGGTTCGGTCTTTGACGTGCGTGACCTCCTTATGAGCAGCGTTAAACTACGCGACGGTGAGCCCATCACCAGCATGAAGCTGCCTATGGTTGATCGGATTGCTCTCAAAGAAGTGCTCAAGAAGGTCGAGGGAACCGACATCGCCAAACTCCTCAAGGAGTACGGCGCAATCTAGCACACAAGAACCACCACAAAGGGGACAGGCCCCTTTGTGGTGGTTTTCGACAAAAAGAAGCCGCCCCGATAACAGGGGCGGCTTCAAGCAAGTCTATTTATTAGCGTCCCTCAAGACCCAACGATAACGTCGCGGCAGCCCCGGACACACCTTTCCCTCGGGCGACCCTCGCGAAGCGCGTGAGCACGAGGGAATGAGCTCGTCGGTCGTGGTGGCCGGGTCCATGATCTTGGAGCACACCTTGCGCCGCAGCCGGTGTTGGCGCCCTTGAGCTCGCGATAGTCGTCGCCGCGGCCATGCATGGTCAAAAACGCGTGCGTGTCCTCGTTGGTGGTGCCGCCCACGGCGCCCGCAGGATGAGCAGCATGATTCCGCAAGGCCGGAGCCGCCATGAGCCGAAGCCCCCATCGGAGGCTCTTCTTAATCAAACTCTTATCTCGAGGCGAGGCGGCCGATGATGTAGTCGTAATTCTCGCGACGGTGCGGCACGGTGCAGGTGCTGCAGTCCTTGATGCGCGCACCATCGGCACCGTTTACATAGGTGAAGTTCCCACCGCAGTCCTCGCCCAGGCGATACAGCGGGCAAAAGCAGAACAGGCAGTTCAAATCCTCGGCCGGCATGTCGTGACATGGGTAGAACTCACAGGCGCTGTGATTGAAGAACCGATAATTCTCACCCGAGGGCGCATCGCTCATGTCGCCGTTCTCCCCAACCATCGCAGCTCTCTTTCTCGCCCGCACCCCTTTCGCTCCGCGCCGGAAACCTCAATTGAGGGACAGTCCCTGAATTGAGGTTTACAGGTCGCCGCCGGAGAGCAGGCCGCGCAGAACCTTCTCGGGGTCGGCGGAGCCGTCGCGCGGGGCGAGCGCGGTGATGCGCTTTTGCATCTTGAGCTCGTGGAGCTCGTCTTCGAGCTGACGCACGCGGGCGCGGAGCTTCTCGGCCTCGAGCTCGCGCTCCTGGGCGCGCTCCTTCATATCGAGGATGCGCACCACGCCCGCCAGGTTGATGCCTTCATCGGTAAGCTGGTTGATGAGCTCCAGGCGCTCGATATCGGCCTGCGAGTACAGACGCGTGTTGCCGCCGGAACGCTTGGGGTTCACCAGGCCCTTGGACTCGTAGACACGCAGGGTCTGAGGATGCATGCCCGTGAGCTCCGCAGCTACGGAAATCATATATAGCGGCTTGTTGCGCGCATCTTCGGTCATGGCAATCCCCTTCTTGCGACTGGACACGGCGCCGGCACTGGACGCGGGTCCCCATTGTACCGCGCCCGATACAGGCGCGGCAAAACGCCGAATGGCCGCAGCACCCGGCGCCACGACCACCCGTATGTATTACATTTTTGCTCGATACGCCTCGACGCGCGAACGGTAGTCGCGTCCATCGGCCTCGCGGAGCTTTTCCAGCGCCGCGCGCTCCTTGTCGCCAAGCTGCGTGGGCACCTGCACCACAACCTTCACGAGCAGCGCTCCGGTGTGTCCCCGGCGCTTCATGTCGGGCGCACCCATTTCCTTGAAGCGGAACGTCTTACCCGACTGCGTGCCGGCGGGAACCTTCATGCGCACCGTGGCGCCACCCGGGGTGGGCACGTCTATGGTGCATCCAAGCGCCGCCTCGTACACCGAAACGGGCACCTCCATGGTCATGTCGGCCGTCTTGCCCTGGCGCTTGAACAGCGGATGCTCGGCAACGTGCAGCGTGACCGTAAGGTCGCCGCGCTCCCCACCGTTGACGCCGAATTCGCCGCGGCGCTTATAGCGCAGCTTGCTGCCATCATACGAGCCGGCGGGAATCGTGACCATGAGCGTTTGCTGCTCGCCCGTCGAAGGAATGCGGTAGGTGACCTTGCGGGTGGAACCGCGGAAGGCATCCTCAAACGATACATCGATGGACAGCGAAAGGTCCCCGCCCTTGCGGGCGCGGGTGCGCTGCTGGCCTCCAAACCCGCCGAAGCCGTCGAACCCTCCGAACCCCTGGGCCCAGCTCGATCCGCCAACACCTTCTCCGCGCATCACGGAGTCGAAAATGTCCTGCCAGGCACCCGAGCCGCCGCCGGCATACGCGCCGCCCTGGCCCGGCATCCCGCCGAACATGAGCATCTGATCGTACTGCTTGCGCTTATCGGGATTGGAGAGCGTATCGTACGCCTCGCTGATTTCCTTGAATTTGGCCTCATCGCCACCGCGGTCGGGATGGTACTTCACGGCGAGCTTGCGAAACGCCTTCTTGATCTCGTCATCGGAGGCGTTCTTGGACACACCGAGAACATCGTAGAACGTTTTTGCCGCAGGCATCGTGGCCTCCCTTCCTGTAAAACCTTGCATGTAAACGAAGCGACCGCCCCACGGCGGCGCTTTGAAAAAACGGGGCGCATCGAACCCGACGCGCCCCGTTCATCCGTTGGTTACTCCTCAGACGCCGCGCTTTCGCTCGCGTCGTCCTCGGGTTCGGCTGCGGGCTCCGGAGCAGGACGCTTGGAGCCGCCGTAGGTCACCGTGACCATAGCGGGACGCAGGACTTTGCCGCCCATGCGATACCCCTTCTGGTACACATCGTTGACGGTCTCGTCATACTGCTCGGCATCCTCCACGCGGCCCACGGCCTGGTGGATGTTTGGATCGAACGCCTCGCCCTTGGGGTCGATCGCCTCGACACCCTCGTGGTCGAACACACCGAGCAGCTTGGCGCGAACGGCGTCCACGCCATCCACGAACTGCTTGAAGTCCTCGGCCATCTCCTGCGTGCGGGCATGATCGAGGGCGCGGTCCATGTCGTCGACCACGGGCAGCAGGGCCGCGACAAGCTTCTCCGTGGCGCGCTCGCGCTCATCGAGTCGCTCCTGAGCGGTGCGGCGACGGTAGTTCTCCCAATCGGCCTGAAGGCGTGCGTGGCGGTTCACCGCGTCGGCGGCCTTCTCCTCGGCGGCCTTCTGGGCCTCGGCTGCGGCATCGAGCTGCGCACGGACCTCGGCCAGCTCGCCCTGGGCCTCCTCGAACTTCAGCTTGAAATCGTTATCGGCGGCCTCTTCGCCTGCGCGGATGGCAGCCTCGACCATCTCATCCTCGGTCATGGTCGTACCCTCCTCACCAGCTTCGACGCCGGAATCCTCTTCGGTCACCTGGTCGACCTCGGCCGGCTCGGCCGTGGTGTCGTTGGCGTCCTCAACGGGGATCTTCACGTCGTTCTCCTCAAGATCGTGAGGGGCAGCAGCAGCGGCCGCCCCCATGCGGTCGGTATCATGCGCGGACATGATTACTTGTCCTCGTCGTCAACAACCTCGTAATCGGCGTCCACAACGTCGTCGGAGGCTGCGGAGGCATCGGAGCCGCCGTTATCGGAAGCCTGCTGGGCGTCGGCGTATACCATCTGAGCCAGCTTGTAGGCAACCTCCTGCAGCTTGTCGCCCGCTGCCTTGATGGCGTCGAGGTCGGAGCCCTCGAGCGCCTTCTTGGCCTCGGCGATAGCGGAATCGGCCTCGCCCTTCACATCGGCCGGAACCTTGTCGCCCAGCTCGTTGAGGGTCTGCTCGGTGGAGTAGCACAGGGAGTCGGTCTGGTTGCGTGCCTCGACCTCTTCCTTCTGCTTCTTGTCCTCCTCAGCGTGGGACTCGGCGTCCTTGACCATGCGATCGACTTCCTCGTCGGACAGGGCGGTGGAGCCGGAGATGGTGATGGACTGCTCCTTGCCGGTGCCCTTGTCCTTAGCGGAGACCTTCACGATGCCGTTGGCGTCGATGTCGAAGGTGACCTCGATCTGCGGCACGCCGCGGCGGGCGGCCGGAATGCCGGTGAGCTGGAACTTGCCCAGGGACTTGTTGTCGCGTGCAAGCTCGCGCTCGCCCTGCAGGACGTTGATCTCAACGCTGGTCTGGTTGTCGGCAGCGGTGGAGTAGACCTCGGTCTTGCTCGTAGGAATCGTGGTGTTGCGGTCGATCATCTTGGTCATGATGCCGCGCATGGTCTCAACGCCCAGGGACAGCGGGGTCACGTCGAGCAGCAGGATGCCCTCGACGTCGCCGGTGAGGACGCCGCCCTGGACAGCCGCGCCGTTGGCTACGACCTCGTCGGGGTTCACGGACATGTTGGGCTGCTTGCCGGTCATGTTCTTGACGAGCTCCTGCACGGCGGGCATACGGGTGGAGCCGCCGACCAGGATGACCTCGTTGACCTCGGACAGGGAAACGTTAGCGTCGTTCAGAGCCTTGGTCACAGGTGCCTTGCAGCGCTCGAGCAGGTCGCGGGTGATCTTCTCGAACTCGGCACGGGTGAGGGTGTAGTTGAGGTGCAGCGGGCCGGACTGGTTCATCGTGATGAACGGCAGGTTGATGACGGCCTGCTGAGCTGCGGAGAGCTCCTTCTTGGCGTTCTCGGCGGCCTCCTTGAGGCGCTGCAGGGCCATGGGGTCGGAGCGCAGGTCGACGCCGTTCTCGGACTGGAACTTGTCGGCCATCCAGTCGATGATGCGCTGATCCCAGTCGTCGCCGCCCAGGTGGTTATCGCCGTTGGTGGCCAGAACCTCGAACACGCCGTCGGCCAGGTCGAGCAGGGACACGTCGAAGGTGCCGCCGCCCAGGTCGAAGACGAGGACCTTCTGCTCCTGGTTCTGCTTGTCCAGGCCGTAAGCCAGTGCGGAAGCCGTGGGCTCGTTGACGATACGCTTGACGTTGAGGCCCGCGATGCGGCCGGCGTCCTTGGTGGCCTGACGCTGGGCGTCGTTGAAGTAGGCCGGGACGGTGATGACGGCGTCGGTGATGGTCTCTCCCAGGTACTTCTCGGCGTCGGCCTTCATCTTGGAGAGGGTCATGGCCGAGATCTGCTCGGGGGTGAACTCCTCGCCGTCGATCACGACGACGCAACGGCCGTTGGAGCCCTCCTTGACCTCGTACGGCACGGTCTTGAGCTCGTCCTGGACCTCGGAGAACTTGCGGCCCATGAAGCGCTTGATGGAGAAGATGGTGTTCTTGGGGTTGGTGACGGCCTGGTTCTTGGCGGCCTTGCCCACGATACGGTCGCCCTCGGCGCGGAATGCGACGACGGACGGGGTGGTGCGGTCGCCCTCGGCGTTCACGATGGTGGTGGGGGCGCCGCCCTCCAGCACTGCCATGGCGGAGTTGGTGGTGCCCAGGTCGATACCGAGAATCTTGCTCATGATCGAATCCCTTCTTGTCTGTGTGGCGCCGCAGCCCAAGTCATGCGCAGCGCTTCGTTTTCGTTCGGTTCTTACTATATCCTCTTTAGCCCTCTGTTATACAAAATCTAAGTCAATTCATATAAGATTTCTTGTCATCTGCGTCTATAGGGGTATGACCTGCAGTTTTGTTGGGATTGCACGGGAAACCATGCCCTATGGCACCACACATCGCCCATGATTGCAGCACGCGGCAACGCCCCGGCATGGCTAACGAAACCCTTACTCGGCGAACGGTGTGAAAAGTACGGTCACAAGGGTTGCAATGGGCGGGTCGCGTGATAGATTAATTTCCATAAAGACCCGCTGCCCGCTCCCCTGTGGCATCGGGCGCTACAGAGGAGGTTTTACCATGGCTCATCCTATCATCGAGGCCGACGAGTGCATCGCTTGCGGCGTCTGCGCCGACGCTTGCCCGGCTGGCGTCCTTGAGGTCAACGACGTCGCCACCGTTACCGACGAGGATTCCTGCGTTGCCTGCGGCGCTTGCCAGGACGCTTGCCCCGCTGGCGCCATCACCGGCATTGCCGAGGACTAGTTCCCGGTAATCGTGCATGTATGCACATGCCCCCGATCGCCCCGTGCGGTCGGGGGCATTTTTGTTTGCGCACGCGTTCGCGCGCGGCGTCCCCGTGCGGCATGGTAAGGTAGCACCATATATAGCTGGGACGCGGAGCCGTGCACTTGCGGCTTTTGCAGGGGAATCGGGTGAGAATCCCGAACAAGGCGGTTACTGTGAACGGGGCATGGCCCCAAAGTCAGGTTACCTGCCCGCGTTCTTCTCGTGTTGTACGGGAGCCCCTTGCATGCTACTGATCCCTGGCAGGCAAGTTGAGTTGCACAGTCGAGCAAACGCCCCCGGGCGCTTGCTGTGCGTGCACGCCCCGACCGCCCTTCACGAAGGCTTGTTCATGCCAAGATGAAGGGAACTACATGGCACAACCTATCCGCACCGCACGCCGATGGATCGTTGCGCTCAGCTGCAGCGCGCTCCTCGTGCAGGGTCTGCCCACAGCGGCCTTGGCCGAGGGAATCACGGCGGCGCAGGCACAGGCGCCGGCGCAGGTATCCGCAGCGCCCAGCGCCCACACCGTCACGGTATCAAAGGCCGCCGAGCTGCCCGCGCAGATCCCGGCGGGCACCACCGTTGTCCTTGCCGCCGATATCCAGCTGGCTTCCGATCAAACCATCACCGAGCTGGCCGGCACGCTCGATGGCGCGGGCCACACCGTCACGCTCGCCAACAAGCCGCTCGCCGCAAACGTCACGGGCACGGTAAGGAACCTCAACGTCACCGGCGCGCAGGCCATCGTAAGCGCCGAGGACATCGGCAGCATCGCCGTTGCGCTTTCCGGCACCATCGAGATGTGCTCCTCCAGCGCCCCCGTCAAACTCGACGGCTTTATGGGCGAGCCCGGCGGCCTGGCGGGCACGCTCGAGGGCGGCACCATCCGCAATTCCTACTATGCCGGCACGATTCAGCCGGACTTCGCAGCCGGCGGCATCGCCGGCGAGGGCAGGGGCGGCGCCATCCGGCATTGCCTGTTCACCCAGGGGTACAGCGCGCTGGCCATGGGCAGCCTCGACACGAATGACGCCCGCAAGGTTTCCGCCGAGGAGCTGGCCGATCCGTCCGCAGTCGACACCCTCAACGCAGACAAGCCCGAGACGGGCTATACCTGGGTACCCGGCGCCAACGGCCCCGTCCTGCAGGACGCCTCCAAGCCCGCCGAGGTCAACAAGGACGCCCTGCGCGCGGCGATCGAATCCGCTGCCGCCAAGCAGCAGGCCGACTACACGGCAGAAACCTGGCAGCCTTTTGCCGCGGCACTCGAGGCCGCCCGCGCCGTGGAGGCCGATGCGTCCGCCACGCAACCCGCGGTGAACGAGGCTACCCGCGCGCTCACCGACACCATGGCCGCCCTGGAGCGCCCCCTGCCCACGCGCCCGCTGCCCGTCCCCGAGCAGGGCGTCACGCATATCGATTCGCTCAAGGACCTGGAGAACGTCGACCCCTCCAACAGGGAGGCCTTCTACGTCCTCGACCGCGACCTCACCATCGACGACGCCTGGTTCATGCCACCCACGGGCGCAGAGTTCGCCGGCGTCTTTGACGGCCAGGGCCACACCATCACATTCTCGCCCAAGGCCAAGTTGGTATCCGGCCAGCTCTTCGGAGGCGTCGCGCGCACCGGCGTTATCCAAAACGTCGCCTTCGCCGGTCCCCTCACCTATGAGAGCGGCAACAAGCTCGCCATGGGCCCGCTCGGCAAATCCGTACGGGGCGCCGTGCTCAACTGCCTCACCCGCGTACAGGGCGACAACATCATGGGCTTCGGCCGCACGCTGGACGGCGGCGTGGTGTCCAACTGCGTCTCGCTCGCACAGGGAGGCAAGGTCGGCGGCGTCCTGTTCGCCGAGTACCGCGCCGGCTCGCTCGTCAACACCTACTGGCAGGAATTCCTCGCCAATCCCCTGGAGCTGCCCGCCTCCGCGCTCAACAACTCCTATGCGCTCGAGCTCGTGGACATGAAGAGCAAGGCCTTCGCGGACCTGCTCAACCTCAACCGCGGATGCGGCGCGCAATGGGGCCTGGCAAACGACGGCATGCCCGTCTTTGGCACCAGCACCGCGTTTAAGGACGACGCCACCCAGCTGGAAGACGACCGCTACGAGGTCCGCTTCACCGACAACAAGGGCAACGTGGCGCCCGTAACCGACCATGCGCTGTTCCTGAGCCCCGACGCCGTAGGACAGCATCACCGTATAGGCACGCTCGCCCTGGCCGACGTTCCGGCAGGCAGCACCATCATGTGGGAGACCGCCGACCACAACAAGGGCGATATCGGCACCGACGAGCACGGCGCGCTCTATGTATACGGCAACGCCTCGGGCGTGGTCCGCGCCACCGAGTGCACCGCCCAGGGCGAGGTCCGCACCGTCGCAACCATCGTGGTCAAAGCGAAGGCCAAGCCGTTCGACGACTTCCAGATCTGGTACCAGGACGCCCGCGGCGCCTACGCCAACGTGACCGATGGCCACGCCGACGTTGCCGGCTCCGAGGTGAAGAACCTGCAGGTTCGCGTGCATTATACAGGCGATGAGCCCGGCGCGTTCACCCCCATCCCCTACAGCCGCCTCGCCTTCACCACCGCCGACCACGACACGCTGTTCAGCAACGACTTCTGCTCCACGTTCTACTTTAAAAACCCGGCACGGCCACGATCACGGTGACCCCGCGCGACGGCAGCTGCGAACGTATCCACACCGTCACGCTCACCTCCTCCTACGTGGCCGCCACGTCCATCTCCATGGGCTATAACGAGGATGGGCAGACCGTCACCATCCACGGGCGCAACCCGCTGTCCGCGCGCGGCGCGGCGTTCCTCACCGACCATGCGCGCCCCGTCGTCACCCCCGACAACGCCAGCAACCGCGATGCGTTCAGCGTTACCAGCAGCAACCCCAAGGTAGCCGCGTACACCACCAGCGGCGAGATCGGATACACCCCGCTCGCAGCCGGCACCACCACGTTCACGGCAACGCTGCCGCACGACCTCGATGCAGCCGGCAAGCCGTTGTCCGCGCAGGTCACGGCAACGTACGCCTATGCCAACCCGCTCGCGCGTGTCACGGCCAACACAACCGAGTACACGCTCAAGGCAGGCAAGACCACCAAGCTCGACCTTGCATTTGAAGGCAAACGTGACGCCGAGGGCTACAGCATCACGGAGCCGGGGCTCGTCTGGACGTTCAAGACGCCCGAGGGCGAGGATGCCGCGGGAATCGTTGGCATCGAGCGCGCCGCCAACGGCGCCTGGAAGCACAAGGCCGGCGCCCCGGACGATGGCCTGTTCCTGCCCACGTGCGATTACCGCATCGTTGCGCTCGCTCCGGGCACCGTCGTTGCGACCGGAACGCCCGTCGACACCACGGGCGGCGCTAAGCCCGTTACGGTGACCATCACCGTGGACGGCGTGGCCAAGAAGCCCGATCTGGTGAAGCTGGCCGAGAAGGGTGCCCGCAGCGCCGCCGCCCACCTGGACGCCGTGCGCCCCGCAAGTGCATACGAGTACGGCTGGGAGTGGGAGATCGCCGCATTCGCCCAGGCCGGACGCGCCATCGACCCGAGCATGATCGAGACGTACCTCGCCTCGCTCGAGGCCAACAAGTCCGTGTGGCTCGCCACGCCCACCGATACGGAACGCGTGGCTATCGCGCTTGCGGCGCTGGACCGCGACATCGCCAGCTTCAACGGCTGCAACGTTGCCGCGGCCATCTACAACAACAAGGAGCTCGGCGCCACCATCAACGAAGTCGCGTTCGCTCTGCTCGCCCTCGATGCCGCGCAGGCCGACGTTCCCGCCGAAGCCGTCTGGACGCGCGACCGCATGGTCGCCGAGCTGGCGTCCTATCTCACAACTGCCGCCGCGTCCGATGAACTCGCCTACGCCGGCGATATCGACATGATGGCCATCGCCATCCGCGCGCTCGCGCCGTACGCCGCTCAACCCCAGGCCGACCGTGCCATCGAGGCCGGCCTCGATGCGCTGCGCGCTCAGATAAACACGGCCACCTGCGACTTCGGCAGCGCCGAGACCGATTCGCAGGTCCTGCAGGCCCTTCTGGCCCTGGGCAAGGACCCGGCAAACCCCGCAAACGGCTTTGCCAACGCGCGCTTCAACCTCATCACCGCGCTGATGGGCTACGAGGCCGAACCGCACGGGTTCAGCCATGTGGCCGGAACCGCGGCCGATATCATGGCAAGCACCCAGGCGTTCCAAGCGCTGACGGCCTACCTGCACGCCTCGGGCAAGCAGCTGTCCTGGAAAGACGGCGTGTCTCCCGTGCCGGGCGAGCAGGGCGACCAACAGCAGGATGGCTTCCAGCCGGACGGCCCCCAACAGGGTGAGGACTCCCAAGCAGAAGCAACGGGCGCCGGTCAGGACCAGGCGCACCAGAACCAGACGCCCGATCAAGGCACATCAGCCGCTTCAAACACCACGGGGGCGCAAAAGCCGAACGCAGGCCAATCAGACGCCAAGGCCCAAGATCAAAGCGAGCCGACCGAGGCGGCAAAGGATGACGGTGATACGGCCGATAAGGCATCCGATAAACGCACGCACAGGGCTTCTTCGAGAAACGTCTCCGAGGAAACCGGCCCCGAACCGAGACTTATCCCCTTTGTAGGCATCGGCGCAAGCCTCGTCTTGCTTGCCGCGGCCGCCGTTCTATTCGTTCGCAAACGATAGGTCACCAGCCTCCTGCCTCCGCCGCGCATCACAGCTCACCCGGGGGCGGGAGGCTTTTCGTTTCATGGACAGACGCCCCCCATATGCTATCTTCGAGCCACAACCAGGCGCGACCGAAAGCGAGGAGCCATGGCCGGGAAGTCTGCTCGTACCTTCATGCATGTTGGGCTCATGGCCTGCATGCTGTTCGCCTTTAGGCTGGTCTATTCTCGCCAACCTAGCTTTGGCCGTGAGCTTCTCACGCTGAGCAGCGGCGAGCCGTCTCTTGGTGCCATCGCCTTCCTTGCCAGCTTCCCGCTCATGCTTGCCGCGGCAGCGTTCCTTGTCACCCGAGCTTTCGCCGGGGAAGCTCATTCTTCGCGCAGAATGGCATATACAGCCGTCGCGGTGTCGCTCATCGCTCTATCGATTCTTGCGCCCTTTGCGCCGTTTACCGTTCTTGCACCCTGGAGCCTGCCGATTAGCGTCCTGGGCTCGTTCGCCGCGATCGCCGGCGGCGCGCTCCTTGCCCGCGCTCGCGCGTAGCCGCGGCGTGTACGCAAAGCAATCTCGTGCCCGTCACTATCAAATCGACAATTCAAAGGCGGCGGTGTCTCCGGTCTCTTACTCTTGGATATAAAGTTCCATCCTAAAACGTGCGAGTTGTGCACGTTTTTCCATCCTAAAACGTGCATCTTTATAGATGCGCGCCATTTGCCAGGCATTTTATTGCATGCCCCGGGCCCTCTATACAACAGGCCCTTCCGCTCGTTTCCGAACGGAAGGGCCTGCGCAAACTATATGTAAGCCGGTCTTATCCCAGCTCGCCCTTTTCATACGGCAGCACCTCTGCCAAAAAGCCGCGATCCGCCAAGGCGACCTCGATCTCATCGAGCACCTCCTCGCTCTCGGCGGCGATACGATGGAAGTGATACCCGCTCGTCACCGTCATGAGCGGCGTGGACTTACCGCTGCGGATATCCTCCAGGTAGCGCGCGATATCACGGCGGCTGCGGATATCAAGATCGGCGGTGATCTTGCCGTATGCGCGATGATTCACCATCACGCTCAGCACGGCACCGCCCAGGTCAACGATGCAGGACAGCTCGTCCTCCAGCTCATCCACCGCATGACGCACCTTGATCAGGCGCGTGGGGACCGTGGGCTGGGCGCCAGCCTCGCGCAGCACGTAGCCGCGGTTGGTCGCCACGATGTCATGCCCGTCGGCGCGCAGCAGCGCGATATCCTGCACGATTACCTGGCGGCTCACGCCGGCGGAACGGGCCAGCTCGGTGCCGGCCACCGGCTTGGTGGCCCCATGCAGCTGTTCGATCACGTGAACGCGGCGTTCATCGCCCGTCATCGGCATTCTCGATCCCCCCTCGCAACAACCAACCGACCACAACAGCGCACGTTACAGCATGCGCAGGTGCTTGAGCGACAGATCCAGGATCGGCGCGGAATGCGTCAGGGCGCCAGACGAGATGAAGTCGACACCCAGGTCGGCCAGCGCACGGATGTTATCCACGTCCACGTTGCCCGAGGCCTCCACCCTGGCGCGCCCGTCGATGAACGCGATCGCCTCGGCCATCTGTCCGTGCGTCATGTTGTCGAGCATGATGATGTCGGCCCCGGCCTCAACGGCCTCGCGCACCATGTCGAGATTCTCGCACTCCACCTCGACGGTGCACACGAACGGCGCATGCTCGCGCGCGGCGGCCACCGCCTGGGCGATACCGCCGGCCGCATCGATATGGTTGTCCTTGAGCATCACGGCCTGGGAGAGGTTGTAGCGGTGGTTGTACCCGCCGCCCGCCGCAACGGCCGCCTTCTCGAAAATACGCAGGCAGGGCGTGGTCTTGCGCGTATCGACCAGCTTGGTCTTGGTGCCCTCCAGCGCCGAGGCCATACGGTGCGTATAGGTTGCGATGCCGCTCATGCGCTGCAGCAGGTTGAGGGCCACGCGCTCGCCGGAAAGCAGCACGCGCGCATCGCCATGCACCACGCCCAGCAGCTCACCGGGCTCCACCTCGTCGCCGTCGGCCACGCGCGCCTCGAACGTCGTGGCGGGATCGAGCAGTGTGAACGTGCGCTCGAACACATCCAGGCCCGCGATAACGCCATGCGCCTTGGCGATCAGCTGCACCTCGGCCTCGTGCGCCCCCGGGCACACCGACTCGGTCGAGAGATCGCCCGCATTCATGTCCTCGCGCAGGGCAAAGCGGATGATGTCGTCCGCGACCAGGTTCATCGTGATGGGATTCATCGTTCATCCTTCTCTCAAACAGGCAGCAATCTAGCAAGAGGTCAGCGCGTCGATTCCAAGCTCAACCGCACCCAGGCGGCGATGCGCTCCGTCGAGCTCGGGCTCGCCCGCCTCCTCGACCGGCAGGCTTTCCCCCGTCGTCATCTTCCACGCGGCGCGGCGCGCCCACACCAACGATTCGAGCAGGCTGTTGGACGCCAGGCGGTTGGCACCATGCACGCCGTTGCACGCCGTCTCACCCGCCGCATACAGCTCCGGCATGGTGGTGGCACCGTCGCGGTCCACGTGCACGCCGCCCATAAAGTAGTGCTGCGTGGGGACCACCGGGATGGGCTCCTCCAAAATATCCCGGCCCTCCTCCAGGCAATGCTCGCGGATGTTGGCGAAGTGCAAGGTCACGACCTCCGGATCCACCGGCGCAAACGACAGCCACTCGAACTCGGTGCCCTCATCGCGCATCTCATCCTGGATCGCGCGGGCGACCACATCGCGCGGCTGCAGCTCATCGGTAAAGCGCTCGCCCGCGCCGTTCAGCAACACGGCACCCTCGCCGCGGCAGCTCTCCGAGATCAAAAACGTGCGACCCGGCTTTTCCGAATACAGACCGGTGGGATGGATCTGCACATAGTCCAGATGCTCCTGCTCCACGCCGTACTCGTTGGCCAGGAAGCACGAATCGCCCGTAAGCTGGGGGAAGTTCGTCGAATGCAAGTACACGCCGCCGATGCCGCCCGTTGCCAGCAGCGTATGCGCGGCACGGATCTCGATGCGGTTCAGCTCGTCATTCGCACGGAGTTCCTCGATGGTATCCGCAGAGCACTCCTCGGGCACCTCCACCGCACGCACGCCGCGGCAAACCCCGTCTTCAACCAGCAGGTCCACCATCGCAACATGCTCGAGAATCTCAACGTTGGGCAGACGGCGCACCGCCGCCAGCAGCTTCTCGGTGATCTCCTTGCCGGTAATGTCAGCGTGGAAGGCGATGCGCGGACGGGAATGCGCGCCCTCGCGGGTAAACGCCAGCTCGCCGTTCTCATCGCGCTCAAAGCGCGTGCCCAGCGCCAGCAGATCGTTGATCACCGAACGGCTCGAGCGGATCATGATGTCCACGCTCTCACGGCGATTCTCATCATGGCCCGCACGCATGGTGTCGGCAAAAAATGCATCGTAATCCTCGGCGCACGGCAGCACGCAGATGCCGCCCTGGGCGAGCATGGAATCGCACTCGTCCACCGCACCCTTGGAAAGCATCATCACGCGGCAGGTGGTCGGCAGGTTGAGCGCCGCATACAGCCCGGCCACGCCGCAGCCGGCGATCAGCACGTCACAGGAGATATCGGAACACTTTGAGCACTGGGTCATCTTGCACTTCCTCAGAGGAATCGTGCGCACGGGGCGCGATCAGCGAGCTGCGTATTCGAGCATGCGGTCGAGGACGAGCTTGGCGCGCTCGGCCTGATCGACGGGCGGCAGCTCCACCTCGCCCGCGCCCGTCTTGAGGCAGGACACGACCTTCTCCAGGGTGACCCTATCCATATCCGCGCAGGTCGGAGGCGTGGTGGTCACGTAAAAACGCTTGTTCTGGCCGGCACAGCGCTGCTCAAGCTCATACAGCACGCCCTGCACCGTCACGATGATGAACTCGGACGCATCGCTCTTCTCGGCATACCCGATGATGCCGGATGTGGCCCCAATATAGTCGGCCTCGGCCAGCACCTCCTCGGTGCACTCCGGATGTGCCAGCACCTTGGCGGCGGGATGCGCGGCCTTGAGATCGCGCAGCTCTTCAAGCGAAATCGCCTCATGGCGCGGGCAGCAGCCGTCATTCAAGATGATGTGCTTGTCCGGCACCTGCTCGGACACGTAGCGGCCCAGGTTGCGATCGGGGATGAATAACACGTGTTTCTGCGGCAACTCGGAAACGATCTTCACCGCATTGGAGCTCGTCACGCACACATCGCTCCAGCTCTTGATCTCCACCGTGGAGTTCACGTAGCAGGCCACCGCAAGATCCTCGCCGTACTGAGCGCGGGCCGCGTCCACCGTCATCTTCTGCACCATGTGGGCCATCGGGCAATCCGCTTGCGGCTCGGGCAGCAGCACGGTCTTGGACGGGTTGAGCAGCTTTACGCTCTCGCCCATGAACTCCACACCGGCCAGCACGATCGTCTTTTGGGGAAGCTTGACCGCGAGCTTGGCCAAATAGAAAGAATCGCCCACGTAATCGGCTGCCGCCTGAACTTCCGGCGCAACGTAGTAGTGCGCCAGAACCACCGCATCGTTGCGCTTCTTCAGGTCCTCGAGCTCTGCGACCAATGCGGCCGTCCGCTCGTCCTGGGTATTCTGTGCCATCGTGGGCCTCCCGCCAACATGCAATCTGTCCGGCCTAGTATGGCACGGCAGCGCATCGCTGACAAGACAGCTGACAAGACAGATGTCTACTACGCAGCTCCCACATGAATCGCCGCGCTAATATGGCGCGCCCAGAGGGGGAAGCTGCTTGAGATACGCCCACATGCGCTGCTTCTCCCGCGGATCGGTCAGGGAGGCCTCGAACCCATCGAGCGTCAAAACGCGTCGGCCGAGCACCTGCGCAACCAGGCCGGGCATCAGCATTGCCGTGTTGAAATCCTCTATAATCGCCAATGCATCAGCGTACGTCTCGCGCAGCAGGTCCGCCGCGGTGTTGTCCAAAAGGATAATCGCCTCGGGATCGAGCGCCTCCACAGCCTCGCGGAACAGGTCGACCGTCAGCACGTCGCCCGGCGCGAGAACCGGATCGACCGCAGGGTCCCCCTCCCCCGCCACGGCGGAAAGGGCGCAAAAATCTTCAGGCTCCCACCCCATGGTCGAAAGCGCCGACCTGAGGGCCTTGCCGTCCGGTCCCGCCAACAACTCTCCACCAGCGCGCTCGGCCTCATCAAGATCGCCCTTGACCAGCACAACGGGTGAGAATGCGTTGCCGGCAATACGAACGCCGCGCGAGCACAAGCTCTCGAGCTCCTGCTCGGCCGCAGCCGCAAAAGCCTCTTTGCGCTCCGATGCCATAACCGCCATATACGATCGCCCTTTCTTTCTAACCGTTGCTGCCATTCTACCCCGCCCAAACACGGTCCCCGACCGAACGCTCGCCCAGATTCAACTCATCGTAAAAATAGCCCCTTGGTTTTCCGCACGCACCGACCTGAAGTGAGCAAGCGGTCGAAAAAGTGATGGCAAGCTGAAACTAAATTGCAACTTAGGTGTAACAGTTGGCGCAGCGTGGGTATAAACCTGCACGACCTGATACATCCCCATGGACTATTCCTGGGAAACGCAATATAGGAGGCTATCATGGCCAACATCACCGAAGTCACCCCGGCAAACTTTAACGAGCTGCTGACCAGCGACCTGCCCGTACTCGTGGACTTTTGGGCACCGTGGTGCGGACCGTGCCGCACGGTCTCCCCTATCGTCGATGAGCTGGCCGATGAGCTGGCGGGGCGCGTCGTCGTAGCCAAGTGCAACGTGGACGAGAACCAGGATATCGCCGTCAAGTTCGGCGTCATGTCCATCCCCACCCTCATCGTCTTCAAGGGCGGCAAGGAAGCCTCCCGCACCGTCGGCGCCATGCCCAAGCCGCGCCTCAAGGCCGAGATCGAGTCCGCCCTGTAAGCGGGGCTTGCACGCACATGCAAACGCAACAATTCGGGCCGTCCGCAAGGGCGGCCTTTTCTTTTAATGGGTTATAGGACAAAAAGTGTGTCCCGATGGAACACCTGTTCCCGCCCGTCAGTC